>Ga0114962_10000890_pt1 | contig 25916 bp, 24 predicted proteins | sample C_130820_MF_Meta_FD_87017 | JGI IMG/M metagenome (GOLD analysis project Ga0114962, IMG submission 87017) | Freshwater microbial communities from Lake Croche, Canada to study carbon cycling - C_130820_MF_MetaG | ecosystem: Environmental > Aquatic > Freshwater > Lake | place: Lake Croche, Canada... | reverse complement strand
TCAACGATTTGAAGTAAGCAACGAAGAGATTGTAAAAGCTGTTAAGAACATTGGTTTCATGGATATGGCTCATTTCGAGAATCCAGACCGCTATGTCGTTGACTACGATGCTCTTGAAGATGGCTATGTGAGGATTTCTTACAACATTGACAATGTTGTCGAAGATGTTCCTCGTCTTTCTTCACGTCAGGCTTCTGCGCTTGCAGCTGGATTGGTGTATCTAAGTTCGCTGCCAGGACTTGCAGAGAATGAAGAGATTTTGGAGCTGCAAGCGATTCTTGCAACGGGGGATTCAAGAGGTAATACTCCAGAAATCATTGTGCAGCCTGGTTCTAAAGACGCTGACCTAGCAATCATCAGACAGGCAATCAAACTAAGCAGGGCGATTAGCTGCGATTATCTAAACCTCAAAGGTGAAATGCGAATTGGGAGATTTATTGAACCGCTTCGCATCGACCTGCGTGGAGAGCTCATCTATCTCAAGGGCTGGTGTCCAGAGAACAACGATGTCCGTTCGTTCCGCGTAGATCGAATGAGGAATGCTTCGATCACTAATTCGCCAATTTCTAAGCAGGCGCTTAGTGCTGAACTTGATGATCAGGTTTACCATTCAGCAGAGACCGACACATTGGTAACAATGGAGGTAGATCCTGAAGCTTTCTCCCTTATGGTCGATTTCAGACCCGTCGAAGAGCCTGAATCCGTCTCACAGTATGTCAAGCGATTTAAGATTCTTGTCGGAGATGTTCGCAACCTTGGCAGGATTGTTTCCAGATTTGGAGGAGCAGCCAGAGTTGTAGCCCCCGATTCAGCCAAAATTGCCGTTCGAGAGTTTGCGCTAAAAGCCATAGGTGAGCTAAAACCAAGTCAACCTAAGGACGCAGAATGATCCCATATTTTTGGGCATACTTCTTTGGTGGGCTGGTAGTTTTAGCGGTCATTGCTCTTGGACTCGCTAGGGCAAAGCTAAGGCAATCAACAAAGCGGGTAGCAAGGTCATATGCTCCGATAGGCGTAAAGGTGAGGGCACTCAACATTGAAGTTAGTGCTCTGAAGCGCTCAAGGTCTGACAGACAGCGTAGGCTAGAGACAAACAGTCCCAGTGTTATTGAAGTGGAAGAGTAAGGAAGTAAATGAAACTCCAAGGTTGGCATATCATCTTTATCGTGCTAGTTGTCCTTGTTATTTGGGGAGCTCCGAAGCTGCCTACATTTGCTAAAAGCCTAGGCGAATCAATGCGAATCTTTAGAAAAGAGATGAAGCAGCTAGGTGATGAGCGCGCAGAAGACAAAAAAGAGTCCTCTGAGAAAGCCAAACCTAAAGACGACTAATGGCATCTCGCCGCAATCCCGAAAAGAGAATGAAGCTCTCGGGACATTTCCGTGAATTACGCAAGAGATTATTCCGCTCTGGCATTGCCATCATTCTTGGCACAATACTTGGGTGGATGCTTTTTGACAGCGTATTTGCAGAACTTCAGAAACCAATTCTGGAATTAGCTAAGGATGAGCATGTCAATGCTCAAATCAATTTCGGTTCTGTTGTCTCAGCCTTCGATCTGCACATGCAGATTTCATTCTTTATAGGTATTTTCCTCACGAGTCCAATTTGGCTTTATCAAATATGGGCTTTCTTAGCTCCAGCTCTAAAAAAGCGTGAAAGAAAATATACGTTCCTCTTTGCTCTAACTAGCACTCCGTTATTCCTAGCCGGGGCCTTCTTCGGTTGGTGGCTATTTCCAGGATTTGTGAAGAGTCTCCTTTCTTTCACTCCAGAGGGGAGCGCCAATGTGATTAATGCGGCTGAATATGTGCTCTTCACTGTTCGGGTGCTCTTAGTCTTTGGGCTCGCATTCGTTTTACCTGCAATTCTGGTCTTACTTAATTCGATTGGTGCAATAACCGGTAAGAGCATTCTTAAGGGGTGGCGCTTAGCTATCTTCACGATTTCTCTCATTGGAGCACTGGCGACTCCGGTTTCAGACCCGATGTCAATGTTCTTATTAATGATTCCCTTGATTGCTCTCTACTACCTTTCAGCAGGACTTGCCCTACTAAATGACAAACGAAAGACTTTGCGCTCTAAAACTGCCGATACTACAGATTCAGTAGCTGATTATGTTCCAGAACAGCTTGACTGATGGAACAAGAGTTAAGTCCTGCCGAAAGATTTGCCAAAGCTAAACAAAACAAGAGGCACGAAAGCTTAGAGAATTTTAAGAGTTTACTTAAATTCCCGCTTGACGATTTTCAGGAGCAAGCTTGCCGCGCTCTCGTGCAAGGTCATGGAGTGTTGGTAGCCGCACCAACTGGAGCTGGTAAAACAATTGTTGGAGAATTTGCCATACATTTGGCGGTAGAAAAATCACAAAAGGTTTTCTACACCACACCCATCAAAGCCTTGAGCAATCAAAAGTTTGCAGAGTTGCAGTCGCGTTACGGAGAAGAGTCTGTGGGTCTCCTCACGGGGGATACCAACATAAACTCTGACGCACAAATCCTGGTTATGACAACAGAAGTCCTACGCAACATGATTTATGCCAACTCCAACGCTTTGATAAGCCTTGGCTTTGTTGTTATGGATGAGGTTCACTATCTGGCAGATAGATTCAGGGGAGCCGTTTGGGAAGAAGTTATCCTGCACCTGCCAAAGGATGTAAAGGTTGTTTCCCTCAGCGCTACCGTCTCCAATGCTGAGGAATTTGGCGCATGGCTTGATGAGGTTAGAGGTGATACCTCGGTTATTGTTTCGGAAATTCGACCGGTCCCACTAAACCAGCACGTGCTCTTTGGCGATGATTTGATTCCATTGTTTGATGATGAATCAAAGCAAAGCAGGGTAAACGTTGATCTGGTCCAACGTCACGCTAACAAGATGCGTCAGCCAATCAATCGACCCACCAGAGGCAGACGCGGACATCCAGGTCTTAACGATCGCAATTTGAGCCGAATCCCGAAGATCACAAAACCTGAAATCATTGCAATACTCGATGAGGCAGATTTCTTGCCGGCAATCTTCTTCATATTCTCTAGAGCGGGCTGCGAGGCTGCCGTCCAATCTGTTTTGGCTTCCGGAATTCGTCTAACCAAACCTGAAGACAAACAACTAATACGTCGAATAGCAGAAGAAAAGTGCGCAACGATAGCGGACGAAGATCTGTCGGCTCTCGGTTACTTTGAATGGCTGAATGCTCTTGAGCGAGGAGTGGCCGCTCACCATGCCGGTTTGCTTCCAGCTTTTAAGGAAGTTGTTGAGGAACTGTTTCTTAGAAAACTAGTCAAAGTAGTTTTCGCCACAGAAACTCTGGCTCTAGGAATCAACATGCCCGCCAGAACTGTTGTGCTTGACCGTCTCGATAAATACAACGGCGAGGGAAGAGTTCAGATAACTCCTGGTGAATATACTCAGCTCACTGGTAGAGCCGGAAGACGGGGTATCGATACAGAAGGTCACTCAGTGATTCAATGGGCGGCTAACTTAGACCCAACCTATGTCGCTTCTCTTGCTTCAAAGCGAACCTACCCGCTCAACTCTTCATTCAAGCCAACGTTCAACATGGCGGTAAATCTAATCGAAGCTTTCGGTCAACGCAGGTCTAGAGAAGTTTTGGAAACTTCCTTTGCGCAGTTCCAAGCGGACCGCTCGGTTGTTGGGTTAGCCAGAGGTATTAGAGAAAAGCAAAATTCTCTTGATGGCTACGAACAGTCGATGAAATGCCATTTAGGAGATTTTCGTGAGTATGCAAGTATGCGCAAACAAACCAACGACATTGAACGAGAAGTAGCGCAAAGCGGCAGACAGGCAAGACGAAACGACCTGAGGCAAAGTAAAGGTAGGAGAGCACAGGAATTGGCTTTAGCCAATCTTAAGAAGCAATTGCGTTCGCATCCTTGCCACGCTTGCCCAGATCGCGAAGTCCATGCTCGTTGGGGTGAGCGCTGGTGGAAACTCGAAAAGGAAACTCAAGCTGTAATAAAGCAAATCGAATCTCGAACTAACCAAGTGGCAAAAACTTTTGATCGCATCAGCCAAATGCTTGTGGAACTGAACTATCTCGAGATTAGTGAAAACGATCTTGAGGTTACCGAGTCGGGAAAGAAGCTTGCCAAGATTTACGGTGAGCGCGATTTGTTAGTTGCTGAATGTCTTAGAAGAAAGATTTGGCATGGCGTTGATGCACCAACTTTGGCAGCCATCGCCGGTGCTCTTGTCTATGAATCTAGACGCGACGATGAAAACATTACTCCCAAACACCCTAAAGGTGACTTTGCTGAGGTATTTGAACAGACTATGACTGTCTGGGATGACCTTCAGGAGGTTTCTAAATTTCATCATCTTCCATTAACCAGTGAACCTGATTCAACTATGGCTCTGCAGATGTTCCGTTGGGCCGCCGGGTCAAGACTGGACAGCGTTTTAACCGCAACGGGAATGTTGGCAGGCGATTTCATTAGATGGTGTAAACAGACCATTGATCTATTGGAGCAAATTGCCAAAGTTCACCAGGATGAGCTCTCTGGCTGTGCCGAGAACTCAATTGACAAGATCAAACGTGGGATAGTTGCATATTCCTATTACGCTTAGATGGTTATGATACGTATGACTTTCAACTGGCTAAGGCACTCAAACTCGTTCTGGGGTCGCGCTTTAGTAGCTATTGTCGGCGGTCTGAGTATTGCTATCACATTCCCTGCCTTTAATTTTGCGCCAGGTATTTTCATCGGTATCTTCCTAATTTTGCTGGCCATTCGACAAGCAGAGTTCTTTAAGGCGCTGGCCATAGGCACTTTTGCAGGAATGGCCTATTACGGCCTAGTCCTAAAATGGCTTACAACTTATCTAGGTCCAATTCCCTGGGTTGCACTATCGGTAGCAGAGGGTCTTATCTTTGGTCTAGCTGTCGCAGTTACTGCGATGGTTTGGCGTTGGTTAGCCGCCTTGAACCTAGGCTCCATCAAGTCGTTTCTCATCAGCTTTGCTATCGCAACTATTTACACCGCGCGTGAATATGCCGCTGGACAATTTCCGTTTGGTGGTCTGCCTTGGGCCAGGGGAGGGCTTAGCCAAGCCGATACCTATCTTGCCAAATGGGTTTGGGCAGTTGATATCTCAGGATTAACCTGGCTAATCGCTTTTATCTGTGCCATGGTCACAATCAAATTCGTTGCACCTTTGCCTCAGGGCTCAGGTTTAGTTCTGCGGACTAGAAGTTGGTTACCAGCAATTGGAGTTGGGGTAGTTGTCTTTGTCATGCCGTTAGCGATTGTGCTGGATTCGACTCCGACATCAGGAACCATGAAAGTGGCCGCAGTGCAGGGAAACGCCAACGCAGGTTTGTTTGCCGTTAATCCACCAGGTTCAATCATGGATAAGCACATCGCCACTGCAAGAGAGAAAGTCATCGATAAGGGGCTTGCTGAGGGAATTGACCTGATGGTTTGGCCAGAGAACGCAGCCGATCTTGATCCGGTAACAATGTTGGACCAAAAGGTAAAGATCTCTAACTTTGTCGACAACGAACTAAAAGCTCCACTTCTATTCGGCAATAAGACTTTCCGTGGCGCAGATTACTTCAATGAAGTTGATCTATGGTTACCGGAAAAAGGTTTAACGGATTGGTACGACAAGAAACGTCCAGTTCCTTTTGGTGAGTATGTTCCTAACCGTTCATTCTTTATGTCCTTAGCTCCAGACATGATCGGTCTCATTGGCTGGGACATGAGCTTTGGAAAACGCGATGGGATATTCGATATTCCGAATAAGGGTTCCGTCGGCTCTCTGATTTGCTTCGAAGTAACTATTGATCAACTCAGCTATGACCTAGCCGATAGCGGTGCAAAGGCAATTATGGTGCAAACCAACAGCAGTGACTTTGGTAAGAGCGAACAAGGTGTGCAGTTAGCTGCTGTGTCAAGAATGCGAGCCATTGAAACTGGTAAGACTGTTGTCTCTATCTCAACAGTGGGTGTATCTGGTATCTATTTTCCAGATGGGTCAATTGCTGATGAGCTTCCTACATTCACACCTGCTGCGATGGTTGTAGATATTCCGCTGCGAACTCAAATCACGCCAGCTGTTGCCTATGGTCGATACATCGAGCCTGTCTCCTTTGCAATGACGCTCTTGCTTTTCCCAACCGCAGTAATTGGCAACTTCATCCTTCGTCGCAGAAGAAAGAAACAAGCTTGAAAACTTTAGTAATTATGCCAACTTACAATGAGGCTGGGAATATTGATAGCGCAGTGCATAATTTATTTACCCACAATCCAGGTGTTCATCTACTAATCGTTGATGACTCTAGCCCTGATGGGACTGGGAAGATGGCCGATGCAATTGCTAAGAGCGATAAGCGAGTGAGCGTTCTTCATCGTCTAGGCAAGGATGGTTTGGGGGCGGCATACATTGCTGGATTCAAATGGGCCTTTGCGAAAGACTATGACTTTCTCGTTGAGATGGACGCTGATGGCAGCCACCGAGCACAAGACCTTCCACTTCTTCTTGCAGCGGCTATCGAGAATGATCTAGTAATTGGTTCTCGCTATGTTCGTGGCGGTAAGACTCAGAACTGGCCACTGCACAGGCAAATACTTTCCAGGGGTGGAAACCGCTATGCGCGTTTGATGCTTGGTGGAAGACTCAACGATATGACTGCTGGTTTCAGAGTGTTCAGAACGAGTTTTCTAAAATCTCTTGACCTAAATACCATCAATGCGAGAGGTTACTCATTTCAAATTGAGATGGCTTACAGAACTATACGAGCAGGTGGACGGGCTTCAGAAGTTCCAATTACATTTGTGGAAAGAGAAATTGGCGATTCAAAGATGAGCTCTGACATCGTTCGTGAAGCACTAATCCTGATGACCAAATTAGGTATCAAGAGAATTTTTGGTAGAGGCTAATTGTTAGTCGCGTCAGCCTGACCACGAGCTCTGCGAGCTTTAAGTTCACCAAGGCGTTCGGTAAGAAGTTCTTCTAGTTCTTCACGTGATCTGCGTTCAAGCAGCATTTCAAAATGTGTTCTAGCGGCTTTAGGAATCTCAGTTTCGAAAGCTTGCTTACCCGTCTCGTCTAAGAGAGCACCTTCAAGCGAACAAGTCTTACAACTCCAGGCAACAGGAATCTCAGCATCTGCAGAAAAAATCATTTCTGAGATGTGATCGTTTGCGCAACGGTATAGACAAACCTTTCTAGGGGAGAGGTTCTTGTTGGTGTCCACTTCAAAGCTCTCAGAGCCTAGTCTTGTTCCGCGCATTGGTTGTTGCGACATTTTGTTCCTAACAGTTTGGATTGCCGAATGGTACTCAATAGATAGAAGCAAAAAGGTTGCGGAATAATTCCCAGGCTCAGGCTTTTCTCAGGGTTTGAACTGCTAACTCTGGCACATCTGTGACTATTCCGCTTGCACCTAATGAGGCGAGTTCAAGAATCTCCTCAGGATCATTGATTGTCCAGTAGTGCAACTGTGTTCCAGTCTTTAGAATTTTCTTCATGAACTTGGGGGAGTCGAGCTTAATGAACTTCATTCTTCGAGGTATCTGCAGCGCTCCGATGCCCTTGAGGGCTTTCAGCAGAACTGATGGCGGTAAGCCAATCAGTGAATAAAACCAAACTTTGATAACCACCGAGGCGCTGGCTGAGGTGGCAACAGGTTGACTGAACTGACTCAGTGCCAACAATCTTCTCCTATTGCTAAAACTCGAGACCAGAACACGCTCATGGGCCTTAAGCGCTTCAACGGTTGAAATGAGATCGGGGATAGCTAATGCAGTTTTGATGTCGATGTTGAATTTTGCTTGAGGGAACTTGGTAAGCGCCTGTCTAAGTGTTGGTATATTTGTTCGTTCAGGTAGTTTCAACTCTCTTAGTTCAAGCCAATTGAGGTCAGATACCTTTTTCTTTAGTCCAGTAAGACGTTCTAAGGACTCATCATGAAACAGAACAGCAATACCGTCTTTTGTTGCTTGGATGTCAGTTTCAATGACATCTGCACCTGCATCTAAAGCAAGCTGAAACGCCTCAATGGTGTTCTCAAATGGTGTCGTTCCTCCGCGGTGAGCAAGCACATTTACATTGTCATTGGCGAAGTATGGATGTTTCTGCATGGGCTTCCTGCGGCATTGGATAAATCTTGGGGGATAGGCTTGAGGACGTGCCCTCAACTCCGACTATAGCCACAGCCAAGTCGCTAACTCGACTTATCTTGGGACTGTATTTGGTCGGTTTGGGCTTAGCCATGATGATTCACACCGGCTTGGGAGTGCCACCCTGGGATGTTCTGGCTCAGGGGCTTCAGCATCAAACTGGTTGGAGCTTTGCGCTATCTGCGACTTTGATTAGCGCTCTGGTACTTTTGCTCTGGATCCCAATAAAACAAAAACCAGGGATTGGTACATTGATCAACGCAATCTCAATTGGGCCTTTTGCTGACATGAGCAAACCATTCATGCCTGAAATCGATGGGCTGTTCCTTAACATAGTTTGGGTTTGTCTCGGTCTGCTCCTCGTAGCCCTAGGTTCAGGTTTATACATCTCGGCAAACCTTGGTGGAGGCCCTAGAGACGGTCTGATGGTTGGTTTAACGAGGACTACTGGTTGGTCATTTTGGATCATTAGGAGCCTAGGAGAGGGGACTGTGCTCCTATCTGGATGGTTACTTGGCGGAACTGTGGGGATAGGTACTGCCCTATTTGCGGTTGGAATTGGCTATATGCTCCAGATGACCATGAAACTTTTTGGTTTTGACCCCAAAAAGAGTCAAAATGGAGCGAAATCTCCAAAATGACAGACAAAATCCACGTTAAGCACCGTGCCACAGCAAGAGTTTTGCTAATAAACGAGCAAAACCAAATCTTTATGCTCAAAACTCACTTTGATCCTGAAGTTGGTTTACCACCCAGGTGGCTGGTTCCAGGCGGTGGAATAGATGAAGGGGAAGCTACGCTCAACGCAGCAATACGAGAGCTATACGAAGAAACTGGATTAGTTGTTAGTCCGGAAGATCTAGGTGAACCGGTTTTGGAGGCTAAAGGACGTTGGGACTGGGCTGATGGAATCAATTACCACACCTATACAGACACGATTTATGAACTCAAAGTTGAAAATTTCAAACTGGACACTTCAGGATTTACTGAAGAAGAATTGCGTGACGTTCTGGAATATCGCTGGTGGAACCTGTCAGAACTTTTTGTAAGTGAAGAATTGGTAGCACCTCATGGACTAATCGGGTGGCTAAAGACCAGATTCACGGTCTAGGAAGATCTAGACATATTCGCCGATAATGAACATTATGTCAAGTAATGTTTTACTGGCCTACAAGCACTACTCCCCAGTATTTTGGGTTGTTGAAACCCATTCATTGAGTTTTGAAATCGCTGCACCAGCTTGGATTGCCGATCTGGCAAGTTCGTAAGCTTTTGCTAACTCAAGAGTTAGATCAAAGTTTCCAGGTGACTTACTGAGTTCATAGGAAGCTATCCCGGCAGCTGCGTTTAGGGCAACAATGTCTAGGATTGCAGCCTGCTCCCCCGTAAGCGATGAATTTGGGGCTAAGACCAGTCTGGCTGTCTCAGCATTGGCAATTGCATCTCCACCAATTAGATCTTCAACTTTGGCCCTGGCTATGCCTAGTTGCTCAGGATCAAAGGTCGATTCGGTCACTTTCCCGCCTGAAACCAGCCAGATTGTGCTCGGGCCAGTAGTGGTGAGCTCGTCTAGGCCATCAGAACCCCTAAAAACAAGGGCAGTACGGCCTCTTGAAGCCATTTCTGAGGCTAAAAGTGGAGCAATATCAGCATTTGCGACCCCCAGCGCGGTTGCTACTGGTTGAACAGGGTTTGCCAGCGGGCCAAGGTAGTTGAAGGTGGTTGGTATGCCCAACTCCCGCCTAATTGCTACGACGTTCTTCAATGCCGGATGAAAAAGTGGGGCAAAGAAGAATGAAATGCCTGTTTTGGCAAATACTGCTCCAATTTGTTCTGGGCTTAGATCGAGGTTAACCCCCAAGGCTTCGAGCATCTCCGAGGATCCAGTTTTACCCGATGCAGAGCGTGAACCGTGCTTTAGCACTGGAAAACCGCAGGCGGCCACCAGTATGGCTGCCATAGTCGAAATGTTAACGGTTCCTAGCTGATCTCCCCCTGTCCCTACTATGTCAATGGCATCTGAAGCCAGAGCTGGTTTAACTGAATGCTCAAGCAAGATATCAACAAAACCAGAGAGTTCAGTGACACTTTCACCTTTAGTTCGAATCGCGAGAAGGAATCCACCGACCTGTGCAGGAGTGGTTTCGTTAGAAATAATTTGTGACATCGCCCAGCGAGCTTCAGTTAAATCTAGGTCCACTCTTTGGACAAGTTTGTTGAAAATTAATTTCCAACTTTGCTCAGCATTCATTGCTTCAGTTTAGCCACTGTGCACAGAAATAATCTCAATAAAATCCGCACCACTAAGGGCGATTAGAGCAATTGTAACGATTTGGGATTGTAAGATTAGAACATGACAACCGCTCCCCTAGCTCACGGTCAAATCCACAGACCAAGTGCCACTTCAGTTGGCACAATCGTGTGGTTGGGCAGTGAAGTTATGTTCTTCGCAGCGCTGTTTGCCATGTATTTCAGCCTTCGTGCCAACTCACCTGAAATTTGGTCGGTGGACACTGAGAAGTTGAACATTCCTTTTGCCCTGGTGAATACTCTGATCCTTGTGGCCTCTTCATTTACAGCACAATTTGGAGTTTTTGCTGCAGAAAGAATGCAGCCTAGGGCTACAGGCAAGTCTCCTTTCAAGTGGGGTATGGTCGAGTGGTTTATCCTGAGCTATTTGCTAGGTGCAGTCTTCGTTTCGGGTCAGGTGTGGGAGTACGCAACGCTTATTAGTGAAGGCGTGTCTCTGTCTAGCAACAGCTACGGCTCTTCCTTCTACATCACTACTGGTTTCCACGCCTTGCACGTAACCGGCGGTTTGATTGCCTTCCTATTCGTTATTGGTAGGTCTTTTGCAGCCAAAAAGTTTGGCCACAAAGAAGCAACTGCAGCCATTGTCGTGTCTTACTACTGGCACTTTGTGGACGTTGTCTGGATTGGCCTTTTCCTAATCATTTACGTTTTGAAGTAACCAGAGGGCCATAACAGAAATGACTAAGTTCACGAGAAAATTAAACGGAATGCGCAGACGCCCAATGGCGCTGGGCATAGTTTTATTTGCTGGATTACTTGCAGTTGGCACTGGTTACTCTGCGGTAAACGCTGCCGTGTCTCCTAAGTCACAGACTCAACATTCTGCCGAAGAGATAGCCCTGGGTAAAAAGCTTTTTCTATCTAACTGTGCATCATGTCATGGTAAAAATGCAGAAGGAACTGCAAATGCTCCTAGCTTAATCGGTGTTGGTGAAGCTTCTGTAGATTTCCAAGTTTCAACCGGACGAATGCCAGGAGCCGCTAGCGGGCCTCAACTTGAAGTCAAGCCAGTTCAGTTCACTGAAGAGCAAATTTCAGCTCTAGCTGCCTACGTTGGGTCTATCTCAGAAGGACCGGCAATTCCCGATCAAAGCATTCTTCAGCCATCTGGAGATTTGAATACTGGTGGCGAGCTATTCAGAACCAACTGCGCAATGTGCCACAATGCTGCTGGTGCTGGCGGTGCACTTACTCAGGGTAAGTACGCACCAAACCTTATGGGTTCATCTGCAAAAACCATCTACGAAGCTATGGTTACCGGTCCGCAGAATATGCCAGTTTTCAATGATGAAAATATCACCCCACAGGAAAAGAACGACATCATCACTTATCTTTCATACCTACAGACCAACAGATCTGTTGGCGGTGAGGAACTAGGCAACCTTGGCCCTGTAACCGAAGGTCTTTTGGCTTGGCTTGGACTACTCGGATTAATTGTTGCCATCACCGTATGGCTTGGCGCTAAATCGAACTAAGAAGAAAGAGTAAAGTGAGCGAAGATTCAAAAGACCTAGCTAAAGTTAGCGATACTCGCTACTCAGAGCATGAGTACGAACTTGGTCTTCGAGTTACGCATGAAGATGCCGTCGTTGATCCGGGGCTTGAACCACATCGAGTTCGCATGACAGATAAGAGCGTCAAGCACGAAAATACCGCTGTTCGCCAGGTTACTGCACTATTTGTTCTGTCAATTCTAGGAAGTGCATTTGCGCTTTATGCATACTTTGCCTTCCCAATCGAATTGGGAAACATGGCAAGCGTTCGGTCAAACACTTTGTTCTTGGGTCTGGGTATCACTCTCGGGCTATTGGGAATTGGTATTGGAGCTGTGCACTGGGCTAAGACTTTGATGCCAGACAACGAGGTCACCGAAGATCGTCACCTAACTCGTGGTTCAGATGAAAAACGTGCAGCGGCCGTTGAGATTATTAGTCTAGCTAGCCAAGAATCTGGCTTTAGCAGAAGAAAACTTATTCGCAGAACTCTTTACGGAGCGCTTGCTTTCTTCCCGCTACCAGGACTCTTTTTGTTTGGTGATTTAGGTCCAAATGTAAGCGAGAAACTTCGTCACACTACGTGGAAGAAGGGCACAAAGTTAGCTCGCGATCCAAGTCAACGAGCGATTAAAGCTGCAGATGTCACTATCGGGTCTGTGTTCCACGTAATTCCAGAAGACCTGAGTCCTGATGATCCCGAATACTTAGAGAAGAAATCTAAGGCTGCAGTTCTTCTTGTTCGAGTTGACCCAAGCGAACTTATAGAAACTGAAGAACGCAAGGGTTGGTCTTACCAAGGGATCGTTGCCTACTCAAAGATTTGTACACATGTGGGTTGCCCAGTTGCTCTATACGAACAGCACACTCATCATCTGCTCTGCCCTTGTCACCAATCAACCTTTGATCTAGTCGATGGTTGCAAAGTTATCTTTGGCCCTGCAACTAGAGCACTGCCGCAGCTTCCAATCACTGTTGACAAGGATGGATACCTGGTTGCACAAAGCGATTTCCTCGAACCGGTTGGACCATCATTCTGGGATAGGAGCGTGAAGTAATGTCTACTGCACCTACTAAGAAAAACGGTTTCCTAACTGGGACAGCAAACTATGTTGATGAGCGTGTTGGCGTTGCAGGAATTCTAAAAGAATTTGGTCGCAAGATCTTCCCAGACCACTGGTCATTTATGTTGGGTGAAGTAGCGCTCTATTCATTCCTGGTTCTTTTGCTTTCTGGAACTTTCCTAACCTTCTTCTTCGATCCATCCATGGCACCGACAGTCTATGAAGGTTCTTACGCTCCCCTAAAGGGCGCACACATGTCTGTCGCATACTCCTCCAGCTTGGACATAAGCTTCGAAATCCGTGGCGGATTGTTAATGCGTCAGGTCCACCACTGGTCAGCGCTCTTGTTTGTGGCCGCCGCTGGACTACACATGCTCAGAGTCTTCTTCACCGGAGCATTCCGTAAGCCTCGTGAATTGAACTGGGTTGTTGGTTTTGTGCTCTTCGTTTTGGGCATGGCAGCTGGTTTCACTGGTTACTCACTTCCAGATGACTTGCTTTCAGGTAACGGCCTGCGCATCATCGATGGAATGATAAAGGGAATTCCATACATCGGAACTTCAATCTCATCTGGGCTGTTCGGTGGAGAGTTCCCAGGCACAAACATAGTAGGAAGGCTTTACAGCCTCCATATCATGCTTGTTCCTGCTTTTATTCTGGTCTTCCTTGCACTGCACTTATTTATGCTCGTCATTCACAAGCACACCCACTACTCGGGTCCAGGACGCAAGGACACCAACGTAGTTGGTTACCCGCTAATGCCTGTTTACGTTGCTAAGGCTGGTGGATTCTTCTTCATCGTGTTCGGTGTGATCATGTTGATTTCTACTTTCTTCACCATCAACCCAATCTGGAACTACGGAGGATATGACCCCTCCCCTGTTTCAGCTGGAACTCAGCCTGACTGGTATATCGGTTGGCTAGACGGTGCCCTACGTTTGGCTCCTACTGGTATCGAATTCATGATTGGTGACTACACAGTTTCAACAAACATTTTGCTTCCACTTGTAATTAGCTTGGTCTTCCTAGCTGCAGTTGCGATCTACCCATTCATTGAGAACTGGGTAACTGGAGATAAGCGTGAACACCACGTCCTTGACCGTCCACGAAACGCTCCAACTAGAACTGCTATAGGCGCTGCCGGTGTCACCTTCTACGCAGTGCTGTGGGCAGGCGCTAGCACAGACTTGATTGCCACCAACTTCAAGATGTCGTTGAACCAGGTTCTGGTTTCAATGCAGATCTCCTTAATCGTGCTTCCATTCGTAGCATTCTTTGTTACTAAGCGACTTTGCCTCGCTCTGCAGCGCAAAGATCGTGAGATTGCTATTCACGGTAGAGAATCTGGACGTATTGTACGTCTCCCGCACGGTGAATACATTGAAGTTCACGAGCCGCTAGATCCACACGATCTATACAAACTTGTTGACTTCAAGGACTATAAGCCAACTTTGGCCAGACCTAATGCTCAGGGCAAGATAACTGTTGGTATCAGAGTTCGAGCCGCAATGTCAAAGTTCTATTTCGAAGATCGCATCTCCCCTGCGACTCAAACTGAGATCGATGAAGCAGCACATCACAATCACGAGATTGAAGCTGAAGTAAAGAAAGCAATCGAAGGATAAGAATTAGTAGTAAAAAGAAAATCCCGCCAGTTCTTTTTGGCGGGATTTCCTTTTATCTAAATTTAGTGAGCGTGCAATCCACGTGAATGTTCGAACACGAAACCAATTAGCGCAACGAGCGCTAATGGGAAGCCAATCATAAACATCCACCAACCGACGGCAAGAGAAGTAAAGCACAGCGCGCCACCGATACCGAGCATTAGTGGCCACCATGACCATGGAGCGTAGAAACCAACTTCTGCTTCACCATCTTCAATGTTCGCATCAGGCATGTCCTCAGGGCCAGTGAAACCCTTAGCCGTCTTACCTAGGTAGAAAGCTAGGAAACCTGACAGGAATACCAGCATGCCGATAGCTGCAAAGCCAATTATTTCGATCTTTCCGTAAACCAGGTTGGACCAGTAACCGTAGACAATAGCTACAAGTAGGTAGAAGAAAGTTAGCAGAGTAAAGATTCGAGTGTTGGTCTTCATTACTTGACCTCAACCTTTGGCTTTGAAGCCGGAACTGCAGCAGGGTCTGCGAACTCTGGGTGGTTCAGATCAAATGCAGGAGACTCACTTCTGATTCTTGGAATACTTGTGAAATTATGTCTCGGGAATGGTGAACCGGTTGCCCACTCCAGTGAACGTCCATAACCCCAAGGGTCATTAACTTCAACCTTGACACCATTGCGGTGAGTGATCCAAACATTCCAGAGGAATGGCAACATTGATAGACCAAGTAATACAGCTCCTGCTGTTGAGACTTGGTTCATCCAAGTGAAACCATCGCTCTCAAGATATGTTGCGTAGCGACGAGGCATACCAATTACGCCCAACCAGTGTTGAATCAGGAATGTCATGTGGAAACCAATAAACAAGAGCCAGAAGTGGATCTTGCCTAGCCGTTCGTTGAGCATCTTTCCTGTCATCTTTGGCCACCAGAAGTAGAAGCCTGCAAACATTGCAAATACTACTGTTCCGAATACCACGTAGTGGAAGTGCGCTACAACAAAGTACGAATCACTCAAGTGAAAATCAAGTGCCGGAGAAGCCAAAATAACACCGGTAAGTCCACCGAAGATAAATGTGGTTAGGAAGCCCAAGCTCCAAAGCATAGGTGTCTCAAAGGTCACAGACCCTCGCCACATCGTTCCGATCCAGTTGAAGATCTTCACACCGGTAGGAACTGCAATCAGCATCGTTGTAAAGGCAAAGAACGGAAGCAGGACAGAACCAGTGACATACATGTGGTGAGCCCACACTGTCATCGATAGCGCGGCAATAGCGATAGTCGCATAAACCAAAGTGCGGTAACCGAAGACAGGCTTGCGGCTAAAGACTGGGAAGATTTCTGACACGATTCCAAAAAATGGTAGCGCAAGAATGTATACCTCTGGGTGACCGAAGAACCAGAACAAGTGCTGCCATAGCATCGGGCCGCCATTAGCTGGATCAAAGATATGTGCACCGAACTTGCGGTCGGCACCAAGTGCAAATAGCGCCGCAGCAAGTGGAGGAAAACACATGATTACAAGAATTGAGGTAACCAAAGTGTTCCAAGTGAAGATCGGCATCCGGAACATTGTCATACCAGGAGCACGCATCGTGATGATTGTGGTGATGAAGTTCACACCACCCATGATTGTTCCAAACCCGCTAAGAGCAAGACCGAATACCCAGAGATCACCTCCTAAGCCCGGAGAGAACGTTGGGCTCGATAGTGGCGCATAAGCAAACCAACCAAATGATGCAGCACCTTGAGGTGTGAAGAAACCAGCAACTGCGACAAATGAACCGAAGAAGTAGAACCAGTATGCGATTGCGTTTAATCTAGGGAACGCAACATCCGGAGCACCAATTTGAACTGGCATAAGAACGTTGGCAAACCCTGCAAACAGAGGTGTTGCGAACATCAAGAGCATGATGGTTCCGTGCATGGTGAATAGCTGGTTGTATTGCTCTTTGGTTTCAACAATGCTCAAACCTGGCATGGCCAACTGTGCTCTAATCACAAGCGCCATGACGCCGGCAATCATAAAGTAAATGAATGCGGTGATTAGGTAAAGGTAACCAATCTTTTTGTGATCGGTTGTGGTTAACCAATCAACAACAATGCGGCCTTTAGATTTTTTAACGGTAGTAGACATTCGAACTATCCCCTAATCTCTGGGTTGTCACCTGGCAGATTGCCGTTTCTGTTCAGGTTATTAGGGTCATTTGGATCTGCAGTTAACTGACCTGAGAATCCTTGAGCAGCTAGATCGGCAATGTGGGTGTCAAAGTCTGACTGCGAAACAATTCTTACGTTGAAAAGCATCATTGAGTGGAATTCGCCACAGAGCTCAGCACACTTCCCCTTGTAATCACCAATAACCTGAGGAGTGAAATACATCTTGTTCACTCGACCTGGGAAAACGTCTTTCTTGTATAGGAAGTCGATTACCCAGAAGGAGTGGATGACATCTCTAGAAACAAGATCTATTTCAACAGTCTTGTTTACCGGTAAGTAAAGAGTCGGAAGTTCGGCTTCGGTTCCATCTCCTTGATACTGAATCCCGCTGTCAAAGACATTGTTGTCAGTGTAGTTAAAGTCCCAAGACCATTGCTTACCAATAACTTCGATGCGATAGTCGCTATCAACTTTTTGCTCAATGGAAGCCATGTCCCGAGCTGTGAGTGCAAAGAATCCTAGAACCAAAATGAATGGAACTACTGTGAACAAGGTCTCGATAGGCATGTTGTAACGAAGCTGAGGTGGGATCTCAGTGTCACCTTTGCGGCGACGGTAGACGATAATCGCCCAAAACATTAGCCCCCACGCTATAAAACCAACTGCCCAAAGCACTATCCAGGAACCAGCCCAAAGGCTGACTATACGGTCAGTGTGGTTAGTTACTCCGGGAACACCAGGAAGCCATCCTCTAGAAAATTCATACGAACTACACCCTGTTAGTGCGGTTATGAGGATTGCAAAGATTGGCAGAACTGCCCATCTCAATCGACGCTTAGGAAGCACAATCGACCCTTCAATTTCAAATCGTTATGTTCCAAGTTTAGGCGTTAGCAAGCAGAGAGAACGCCAAAACACAGCCCAATATCTAGGGTTAGCGAAGAATTAGTTGAAAGATGAGCCACAAGCACATGTGCCTTGGCTATTTGGGTTTTCGATCTCAAAAGCACGCTTTTGGAATGTGTCAACAAAATCAAACTTTGCACCGTTAATGAATGGTGCACTCATGCCATCAACGACGACTTCAACACCATCGAAGTCTCTTACCAAATCATCTTCACGAAGTTCCGGAGTCAGAATAAATGGAAGGTATTGGAAGCCAGCACAGCCACCAACCTTAACTTCAACTCGAAGTCGCAACTTCTCCCCCTCGGCAAGATCAGTAACATCTGCTGTTTCAATGTGACGACGAAGTTCAGCTTTAGCTGCTTCAGTGATTTCTAGGCCGTGGGTAAGCGTGTCAGTCATTTTTTACTCCTCATTTGTTCTAATTCTAAACCTTGTTTCGAAAATTAGGCAGATTGCTTCTAACCCTGCAGATTATTGCCAGCAACTAAAAATAGAGCTTCAGCAACCATTGCGTTCTTGAGACCAATCAGGTGAACAGACTCGTTAGGACTGTGAGCTCTAGAATCAGCATCTTCCACACCAGTTACTAGTATTTGAGCAGCTGGGAAGACCTCAGTCAGGTCAGCAATGAAAGGAATAGATCCACCAATACCAATTTCTATTGCCGGGTTCCCAAAGGCTGCTCCAAGCGTTTCTTTGGCCAAAACTGAGGCCCAGCCTGAAGTATCAGCCATATAAGGCTTGCCGGTCTCGATTGGCCCAAATTCCAACACTGCCCCGAAGGGTATGTTGGCCTTTAGATGAGCTCTGAGGAGCTCTAGGGCCTCATCTGGATCCTGCCCAGAGGCTATTCTTAGGCTAATTTTGGCAGAAACCTGGGGTAAAAGAGTGTTCGAGGACATTGCGACCGAAGGCACGTCCAGTCCGATTACAGTGATGGAAGGCTTTCCCCAAATCCGCTCCATAATCCCTCCCTCACCAATTTGGCTGACCTCAGGCAAAAGGCTGCTATCAGCTCGCAAATTGGCGTCTGTGTATGGCAAATCCTCGAATTTATAGGATTTTAGACCTTGAACGGCAACACTGCCCTTTTCATCATGCAGTGATGCTAGAACCCGCAGCATCGGGATCATTGCATCAGGGATTGCCCCACCGAACATACCTGAGTGAACAGCGTGTTCCATGGTTCTAACCGTAATTTCCTGGCTGACCATGCCTCTTAGGCTCACAGTCAGAGCAGGAATCTCAGGCGACCAGTTCATCGAATCGGCAACAATGATCACATCAGCGGCCAATTTGGCCTTGTTTTCGTCCAAAAACGCCCTAAAAGTTCTAGATCCTGACTCTTCCTCACCTTCGATGTAAATGGAGATGCCCAAATCAAAATCTGGTCCAACAACGGCTTGGAGTGCCTCGATGGCAGCTAAGTGGGCAATTACTCCGGCCTTGTCATCAGCTGCCCCACGACCGTAAATACGGCCATCCTTAGTCGTCGGCTCAAAGGCAGGAGTTTCCCACACCGAGTCATCCCCCGGTGGTTGAACATCGTGGTGGGCATAAAGCAAAATGTGCGGTCTGCCATTTTTGGCAGGTCTCGAAGCCAAAACAGCAGGTGCTCCAGGCTTTCCATCGACCGTGGCTGTCTTAATCTCTACAGTTTCAAACACGCCTGTTTGTCTAAATAACTCAGCCACTGCTTCTGCATTTCTATCCAAGTCGTTTGGATCGAAAGCATCCCAAGCAATGCCCGGTATTCGGACTAGTTGACCTAGCGCAGCTATTCGCTGGCTGAATTCCGCTTCAACACTGGCTCTAACTGTTTTCACCAGTTCACTATCAGAATTTAAGGCTTGCATGTTGCTTGGCTTCGGAGTGAATGTCATGAGAGTAATCTAGAACACAACTCCACTAAAACTAAGGACATAAATGAGCGACCAAGAAAAACCTGATAATTCAACTGTTATTGGGAAAGGTCGACCAACTCCCACCCGTAAAGAGCGTGAAGCCGCTAACAAGCGTCCGTTGGTTGGGAATAAGAGCAAAGAAGCTAGATTAGCCGACCGTGATCGTCAAAAGGCAGAACGTGAGAAGGCAAGAAAACTAGCCATTGCCGGTGATGATAGATACCTTTTGGCTCGTGACAGAGGGCCTCAACGTAAGGTCATCAGAGATGTTTTAGATAATCGATACACCTTAATCGAAGGTCTAATGCCGATGATGATTTTGTTCTTGGTAATAACGTCTCTAACTAACGAGGTTGCAAAGAATCTAATTACGATTGCGATGATTTTGGCATTACTGGCCGTGTCTGTCGAAGCTCTGTTTATTAGTCGCAAAGCCACTGCAACGATTCGAGAGAAACTTGGATCAGAGACCAAACTGCAAAGAGGAAATTATTTCTATATCCTTACCCGTGGAATGCAACCAAGGCCACTTAGACTTCCCAAGCCTGCTCCACGAAAGAAAAACAAAGCATAAGTTTCAAGTTCTAATCCTCAAGAAAACTTAAAGTAACACCTGAGCCACGAGTTCACAAAGGAGTTTACTGTGGTCAATGATGACAAGTTAGATATTTCAAAGCTGGTCAACCAAGTGGTTGAATCGATTGAGAATCTAAAAGATAGCTACGGAACATTTGAAAGACACTCGAGCCAAACAGTTTCGAATAGTCGCGTGTCAGAAGTTCTAAGCGAGCTAACCGGTTTGCTGGAGAATAACTTCCCATATTTCCATCCAAATTACGCAGCACAGATGCTAAAAGCTCCGCATCCTGTAGCCGTTGCTGCTTACTTGGCAACCATGATGTTAAATCCAAATAACCATTCAATCGACGCTTCCCCTGCCACCACTGCAATGGAACGCGAGGTACTTAAGCAAATGGCTGCAATGTTTGAGTACCCGGAAGACTTCTTAGGACATTTAACTTGGAGTGGCACAACAGCAAATCTTGAAGCGCTTTGGATTGCCAGAGAGATAAACCCGACAAAACTTATTGCGCATTCAGCAGATGCCCACTACACCCACTCCCGGATGTCCGAAGTTCTTGGCACCACTAATCTCACTATTCCAACAGATGCCTTCGGACGCATGAATCTAAATGCGCTTGAGGAACAACTCAAGACTGGTTCTGTCGGAACCGTAGTTGCGACCATGGGTACAACTGGCCTAGGCGCTGTTGACCCATTAGCGGACATAGTTGAACTGGCTAATCGCTACGGCGCTAGAGTCCATGTTGATACCGCCTATGGAGGGTTCTTCAAGCTCATTGCTGAAAATCACTTAGATCAAGAAACAGCTAGACACTTTGCGGCATTGAAGCACGCTGACTCAATTGTGGTTGATCCGCATAAACATGGTTTGCAACCTTATGGAAGCGGCGCTGTATTTTTTAAAGATCTCTCAATTGGAAAGTTCTATAAACACGACTCACCATACACATACTTCACTTCTAGCGATCTGCATTTTGGTGAAATTCAATTGGAATGCTCTAGAGCAGGGGCGTCTGCCGCCGCCATTTGGGCGACACTGAAAATATTCCCACTGACTGAAACTGGTCTAGGAGCAGGACTTATCCAATCTAGAAAAGCTGCACTTGACTGGCACAGACTCATCTCCGATTCTGAAAATCTATTGTCCTACCAAGTTCCTGAATTGGATATCCTGACTTATCTACCTAAAACTAAATCAATGACTAAATTGGATCTAATTTCAAATGAGATCATGGTTCAAGCAAGCCAAGGACCGAAAATAGATCAGATTCACGTTGCTACATACAGCGTCAAACCAGATCAGTTAGCGGCTAGAAATATCAACCTTGATAATGATGCCGACCATGCCCGTATTCTGCGCAGCGTACTTATGAAGCCAGAGCATGTCGATTGGGTTCCACATCTTCATCAAAGACTCGATGAATTAGCCGGCAAACTAATCAGTTATCATCAATAAAAAGAAGAATAGGTGCAGTGAATGAAATACAGATATCTAGGTAACAGCGGTTTCAAAGTCAGCGAGCTAATTTACGGTAACTGGCTTACCCACGCCACCCAAATTGAAAACGAAGCGGCTTACGCGACTGTTCATGCTGCGCTTGAAGGTGGAATAACGACGTTTGACACTGCAGATGTTTACGCAAACCAAGCTGCTGAAGTTGTTCTTGGTGAAGCGCTAAAAGGTCAGCGTCGTGAAGGACTAGAGATCTTGACCAAGGTCTATTGGCCAGTTGCTGAGCGCAAGCCAAACGATACTGGTCTTTCACGTAAGCACATCATGGAATCGATCAACGGCTCCCTAAAGCGTTTGCAAACTGATTATGTTGATCTATATCAAGCGCACCGCTATGACGTAGAAACTCCGCTCGAGGAAACCATGCAGGCTTTCGCCGACATTGTTCGTCAGGGTAAAGCACTATATATCGGTGTTTCAGAATGGGACGCAGAACAGATTCGTGCTGGACACAAGCTCTCCAAAGAACTTGGTTTCCAACTCATCAGCAGCCAGCCACAGTACTCAATGCTTTGGCGAGTAATTGAAGCAGAAGTCATTCCAACATGTGAGGAGCTAGGACTAAGCCAAATAGTTTGGTCCCCTATGGCCCAGGGAGTTTTGACAGGCAAGTATTTGCCAGGTCAACCTGTTCCAGAAAACTCTAGAGCTGCTAACGAAAAGGTTAATAGTTTTATCCAGAAACTTCTTACCGATGAAGTTCTAAGCAAGGTTCAAGAACTTAAGCCGATTGCGGATGACCTTGGAATTACTATGGCTCAGTTCTCGCTTGCTTGGGTATTGCAAAACAAGAATGTTGCTGCCGCCATTGTTGGTGCAACTACTCCTGCTCAGATCACTAGCAACCTTGGTGCCGTTGGAGTTGAGATTCCAGCAGATGTAATGACGAAGGTCTCAGAGATATTTGCAAGCATCGCAGTTACTGACCCTAGAGAAACAAAAGCCCCTGAAACCAGACTTGTCTAAATACGGTTTAGTTTCCTAGCCCAGAGTGGGCCAAAGTATATGAAGCCGGTGTATCCCTGAACAAGGTTTGCACCGGCTTTTATACGTTCTAAGACCTGGTCCTGGGTCTCGACTCCCCCGACAGAGATAATCACAAATTCTTTGCTCAACTTAGTTCGCAAAAGTCTTAGAACTTCGAGTGAACGCGAATCTAATGGAGCACCTGATAAACCACCCGCACCGTAACTTTCGACTTCCCTGACGGCTGCCTTGAGATCGGAGCGACTAATTGTCGTGTTCGTCGCAATTACTCCGGCAAGTTTTAGCTCTTTAGCAAGCTCGGCAATAGCAACAATGTCTTCATCAGCCAGATCAGGAGCAATCTTTACCAGCACGGGTTTATCTAACGATTCCTCTAAAACAGCATTCAGTATCGGCCTGAGCGCAGTTACCGATTGAAGATCCCTAAGTCCAGGAGTATTTGGTGATGAAACATTAACGGCGAGGTAATCAGACCAGGGTGCTAATAAACGAGCACTTGTCCGGTAATCGTTAGCAGCATCCGCCAACTCAACTACTTTGCTTTTACCGATGTTCACTCCAATTACGGGGAGGATATCTGAGCTATTTCTAAGTTTCTCCAGACGCTTCGCGACCACCTCTGCGCCATCGTTATTAAAGCCCATGCGGTTGATGAGGGCTCTGTCTTCTTTTAAGCGGAATAACCTTGGTCTCGGGTTTCCTGCTTGAGCTAAAGCCGTTACAGTGCCAATCTCGACGTGAGAAAAACCCAATTCCCCGAAAGCTTTGACAGCAATAGCGTTCTTATCAAAACCGGCAGCTAGCCCAAAGTAGCCTCGGAAGCTCTCGCCAAGCACATTTACATTATGTGTATTGATTTTGGGAAGTAATTTGGTCAATTGCGACTTAGAGGAAAAACGGATGACAAAGATCCCCAGGTGATGTGCTTTCTCCGGATCCATTCTTGAAAAGATCAAACGAAAGATTAGTTTGTATAGCACCCGTCTAGGTTACCCTTCGTTAGTCGTTAAGTCCTGAGGTTATGAAAAAGGGTCGGCCCGAAAGCCGACCCTTGCTCATAATTTTTCTTTAGCTACAACCGCTAGTTGATCCACAGCCTTCACAGACGTGACATGAACCAGAAGGTCTCATCTTGATTCCACAGTTGAAACATAGTGGAGCATCAGATTCGGTGCCTTGCAACATTTCAAACAGCTCAGCTGATGAATGAACCTGACGAGGCGCTACTGCAACTTCCTCAACCTTGAGTTCAATTACAACTGGCTTTGACTCAACTACAGGCTCAGCTGCCGCAACTGTCTCAACAGGTGACTCAGCAATTGCTGGGTAGCTACTTGATGCATCAAGTGCTGCTGATCGCTCAGTTGCTGTGTTGATTCCAAGTGCCTGACGGGTTTCAACCGGTAGGTGGTCAATAGCCAAGCGACGGAAGATGTAATCCATCAGTGACTTAGCCATACGGATGTCTTTGTCATCGGTAAGACCTGCCGGTTCGAAGGACACGTTAGTGAACTTCTGCACGTAGGTCTCTAGCGGAACACCGTACTGCAAACCGATTGACACTGCGATTGAGAATGCATCCATTACACCGGCAAGAGTAGAACCCTGCTTACCGAGCTTTAGGAATACTTCACCAAGAACACCATCAGGGTATGTGCCTGCAGTCATGTAACCTTCAGCGCCACCAACAGTGAATGAGGTGGTAGATGATGGACGTGACTTTGGCAGACGCTTACGTACTGGGTGAGATAGTGCAACATCAGACTTAGTCTCTGGCGCTGGCTTCTCTTCAGTCTTAGCCTTTGCATCGCTAAGTGGCTGGCCAACCTTACAGTTGTCGCGATAGATAGCAAGCGCCTTTAGGCCCATCTTCCAACCCTCGAAGTAAATCTCTTTGACTTCTTCAACAGTTGCAGTTTCTGGCATGTTTACAGTCTTTGAGATAGCACCTGAAAGGAATGGCTGAACGGCTGCCATCATTCGAACGTGACCCATTGGCTCAATTGCACGAATACCAACTGCTGTATCAAAGATTGCGTAGTGCTCCTGCTTGAGTCCTGGAGCATCAACTACGTGACCGTTGGTGCTGATGTGATCAACAATTGCTTCGATTGTCTCCTGTGAGTAACCAAGACGGTGCAATGCGAATGGAATTGTCTGGTTGACAATCTGCATCGAACCACCAGTTGAAAGCTTCTTGTATTTCACCAGTGAGAAGTCTGGTTCGATACCTGTGGTGTCACAGTCCATCATGAAACCGATAGTTCCAGTAGGAGCTAGAAGTGATGCCTGTGAGTTTCTCCAGCCATTAGTTGCACCGATTGAAGTGTTTAATGCCCACTCTCGAGTTGCAGCTTCTAGAACTAAACGGTCAACTTCGGCAACTGGACGAACGGTTGCGTTCGCTGCTTCATGCTTGCGCATGATGCGATCGTGCCCTGCCTTGTTTTGCGCGTAGCCGTCATAGCTACCAACCACACCGGCAAGTTCTGCTGAGCGACGGTATGAAGAAGCAGTCATCAAAGATGTGATTGCTGCGGCAAGAGCCTGGCCTTCAGTGCTGTCGTAAGGCAGGCCGATAGCCATCAATAACGCACCTAGGTTGGCATAACCGATACCTAGCTGACGGAAGGCGCGGGTTGTTTCACCAATCTTTTCGGTTGGGAAATCTGCGAAACAGATTGAGATATCCATTGCAGTGAAGATCAACTCACAGGCCTTGACAAACTTCTCGCTGTCAAATGTTCCGTACGGGTTGAGGAACTTAAGTAAGTTCAAGCTTGCCAAGTTACATGATGAGTTATCCAAGTGCATGTACTCAGAACATGGGTTCGATGCAGTGATTCGACCTGCTTCTGGGGTTGTGTGCCAGTCGTTGATGATGTCGTCATACTGGATACCAGGGTCAGCACAAGCCCAAGCAGCCTGTGCGAACTTGTCCCAAAGTTCACGTGCATCAACTTCTTCGATTACTTCGCCATTGGTTCTCGCGCGTAGACCGAAGTTAGTGCCGTTCTCAACTGCAAGCATGAACTCTTCGTTTACACGGACGGAGTTGTTTGCGTTCTGGTACTGAACTGAGTTGATGTCTTTGCCACCAAGCTCCATGTCGTAACCAGCATCGCGTAGTACGCGAATCTTGTCTTCTTCACGAGCCTTGGTATCAATGAATTCTTCGATGTCTGGGTGATCAACATCAAGAACAACCATCTTCGCTGCACGACGAGT
>Ga0114962_10000889_pt1 | contig 25941 bp, 12 predicted proteins | sample C_130820_MF_Meta_FD_87017 | JGI IMG/M metagenome (GOLD analysis project Ga0114962, IMG submission 87017) | Freshwater microbial communities from Lake Croche, Canada to study carbon cycling - C_130820_MF_MetaG | ecosystem: Environmental > Aquatic > Freshwater > Lake | place: Lake Croche, Canada... | reverse complement strand
CAATCTTGGGGTTCTATTCTTTTAATTTCCGCGAGTGTTTCCTCAAGCGATCCACCATAATTAAAATAGTCACCATCAGAATATTCAAAACGATACCAAGGGTTAAGTGGAACCAAAGTTAAGTAATCCTGAAGCCGTTCATCGAATAATTCGAAAAGTTCCTCTAGTAAAAAAGGTGCAGTAATAACCGTAGGACCTGCATCATGGCGAAATCCACCGTGCTCGAATATCTGACCTCGACCACCAAGCATTTGACAGCGGTCTATTAATTTTACTTCGTAACCTTTAGCTCTTAATCTTAGTGCTGACGCAATACCACCAAATCCCGCGCCAACGACGATAGCCCTCATCAAATACGCTCCTGAATTTCTAATCTAGTACGTAAATTTTGAGCTAAGTTCATTAGTAATTCTCCTGTACTTTTAGGAAGTTGTTTTGAAAACGATATAGCTAAATCTAAATTACGCAGTCCAATATCACATGCTATACGGCGAGATTCAGATTTGTTATATCTCCTGTTTAGCACAGCAATTACATTAAGAGAAAAAGAGCCATCTTCATCTATATCCTCAAAATCATCTACTATTTGATATCCAATACCAAAGCATGATGCCGCTTTATGCGCTAAATTAATAAACTCACGATTACCAGAGCCCAATAAAGCTAGTTCTATAGGTAAACTCAAAAGTGCACCAGATTTACCAATCATAATAGATTCGTAGGTGCTTATATCTATACTGGTTAATTTACGTGCTAAAATATCTTCTCCTTGACCCTTCATAACTTGTGCACATCTAAAATGAATAAGTCGTACCATTTCAGGTATTAACTTTGTGTCAGAATAGTGCGAGATGGCAGCATAAGCCGATGATAGAAGTAGATCTCCTGAAAGTAGTGCAACATCTTTACCATAAATAGCTAACACTGTGGGTTTAGATCTACGAAGCATCGACAGATCTTGTAGATCATCATGTACTAAAGAAGCATTGTGTAATAGTTCAACTGCAGCAGCTATTGATATACAATCATTACTGTTTAGTCCCAAATTTATGCTAGCATGTAATCCAAGCCTAGCCCTAATACGCTGACCACCAGAACTAAGATGATTAACGGATGCATTAATTACATCAGACGCATCTTTATCAACAGATGCGTCACCAGAAACCAAAACTTTCATTAATTTTTCAATCTCCGATAATTTTTCGGAAATCTCAAAACTAGACGGTAGTTTTTCAGAGAGCAAAAGTGCACTCATGAATATTTAAAATGATTAAGTGATTACAGAAATAACCTGTAATCACTGTAATGTTTTAATTAGATTACTTGCTTGTAGCTTTATCAGACTCCTCAACAGCCACAGTCCAAATAATTACGCCGAACGCGATTTTGTTAACAACATCAGCTAAATTATAAACTACATTTAATAGCTTCATACTGCTCTCAGGACTAGATCCAGTTAAATAACCCAAGAAATATCCTAATGGATAAATAGCCCATCCAACAAGCACGATAACACGCATCAACTTAAATGCAGATTGTACAGCAGGAGGAGCAAATTCAGCACTAATTTTGCTAGCTTGTCCGCCATATATTTCCCAAATAATGAAACCCCAACCAGCCATACCAATAATAAATGCTGGCCAAGCATCCATATATCCAGCTTCACCTAAGTAACCACCAAGTAACATAACAAATGTACCAATAATTAAGCGCCAGAATATAGCACCAGGGACCTTGGTTATTGCAGATAGGATTAAGTAAAATTCCACCATAAGCAAAGGAACCGTAATCATCCAATCAATATATCGATAAACTGTGGGAGTAGATGCTGTTGTAACCCATACATCGCGCATGTAGAAGTAGTGAGTAGCAGCTACTAAAGTAACAAGACCAGATACGGTAAGTGAAGTTTTCCACTTTGCCGTCACACGCTGAGTTTCAAGAAAGAAAAAAGCTGTAGCGGCAACAAGTGCCATTGAAATCATCCAAAAAGTGACACCAACGAGATCATTTGACTTCAAAACAACGCCTGAAGACGCATGAGCTTGGACTGGAATCAAAGCAATTAGAGGAAGAAACGCAATTTTTGATAACAATTTATACATATTTTTGGGGGTTAAGGGGTAATTAAACAAAGTCTGAAATGTTACATTTTAGCAAAATATAATTTCACCAAAATTTAACGATAAATGTTTATAAGAATATATTATATAAAATAAAGCAAATAATTTTTATCTATAAAATAAGCCTGTAGTAAATCAAAGATTAAATTTTAATTATCTTTATAATTTATTAAGATAAACTGCTGACTCTTAGTGTATTACAAACACGGTTCAGGTAATAGTTACATAAATAGGAAATTTAGCTTTGCTACTTTGCTGCCGCATCTTGTGGTAGTGTTCGTTGAGAGTCTTATTTGCTCATTATAGAGAGATGAAGGATTGCATTACAGCGTTTATCAAAGTGTTAACTTTACGAGTCTAAGGGTCGGCCATTAAGTTTAGTTCTATATAATTAATGTATTATCTCGCATGGAATGGCTCAAACCAAAGATTAAACTTACTACTCTTTTTAAATATCCCAAGTGTCTGAGTTCAACTAATATGTAATTCTTGAAGTAGTTTATTTGATATAAATTACTTATTATGTACCAACTATTAAGGGTCTAAAGGATCAACATTATCGTAGTGAAGCGCATCCAATGTAAAGTATAGTTCAGTGTCAAAAGGCGATATACGCTTTGTATTCTTATAAGGTACGCAGTGCATTTCATTTATGCAGCGTTTACGGAATGTTTCACCTTGAATTGCACTGCTCTGTAGTGGATCAGAAACTATGAGAACAGGTTTATCAAATGGTATAGAGTATCTATATATAAGACGTGCTGTATTTCTAAGGTTTGTCGTGGTATGACGAGCATGAGGTTCAATTATAATAGCACTCTTGGATACATGAAGGTTATCAATTAAATAGGACCTCATTTCAAACGCCTCACAGTAAGGCGTTTGAGCAGGATGAACATATCCACCAGAAACAATTATAAACGGAGCATCGTGATGCATATATCTTTTATAAGCTAATTGTAACCTTATTTTACCTAACGCTGATAAAGGTATATCACGAGTACCTGGACCAGCTCCAGGTACTACAATAGCTGAATATGCATATTGTTGCCAAAGCGTTGAATCTACCTGAACAAAGGCATCATGGTTTACACCCAGCTCCATGGGTTCAAAACGAGATGGCTCATCTCTATTATTAATATCAAGCAAACCAAGAGCTATATTTAATGGTGTTTCAAAAAATAACTTACTCTCATTTTGATTTGTTTCCGTAAGTAGCTGCAAACGCAGTATATTTTTAAAGTCACTACTTTTAACATCATAACGTGCCGAATCAATTATTGGATATAGAGGTTTTTGCCCAAGTCCGTACGTTCGTAGAATATAATTTATTCCATTAGCGCAATCTGTCCAAGCATGCTTAATTTTTTCTTCATTTGTGAGTTTTTCGTAGCGATAAAAAAAACGCGATTTACTAAATTGACCTTCGAGTAATTCTTCAAATTCCTTATTTTTATTCAATTCGTCAACTAGTGCATCTTGTATTGATCGTATTTCAGCATCACTAAAAAATATACCTGTAAGTAGACTATCCTTTGAGTCTATTGATAGTGATACAGCTCTTTTAGCAGCCTCGAATTTTGCATGTGAGATTAAATTTAACGTTTTATTAGATTTAAATCGATTACTTAGCATTTCATTATTTGCTAAGAGCGTTAAAAAGTAGAAGTTTTTATCTTTTAGTGGATTAGAAAAAACTATTGGTTCGCTCTTCGACAAAGAGATTTCACCGTAAATAACGCAGTTGATCGTTAAAATAAAAAATGTGACTAAAACTCTTAAAATGAGTAAGAATCGCAACTTATAGATTGAAGGCTTCATTAAGGAATTATTTATGAAGCTTAAATCAGGTCAATGGAGTTATGCTAATCGATAAATACTATGATAAGATTAGAACTATAAAATACATTGATAAAAAATATATCAATTTAAAGGATATGTAATATTCGAATTTTTCTTATCCAGTCTAAGGCATTTACATACGCGATAAGACTATTGTTGAACACAGTTCATCGGGTTCTTGGACTGGTACTTTAATATGAAGTCCTTCTGAGTCGAATCTCGTAGGAAGAGAGTTTAAATTAGTAAGAAGTTTTGCTGAAAATAATTGGGAAACTCCTGTTAGAGTTAAGTTACCGTCTTTTGGCCAATTAAATACATGTAAGTAAATCGTATGTTGTGGATCTTTATTACTTAAAGTAATCTTTCCCCAAGCTGGTGCAGGTATATTGCTTTGCTTAGTGCTGTATATACTATCACCGTTTAATTCAAGCCATTTGCCTACGATTTCTAAACGAGACACAGATTCGAAAGGAATAATACCCTCGCCTGTAGGTCCAACGTTAAGAAGTAAATTCCCACCTTTACTTACAATATCAATTAAATTACGCACGATAATTTTAGGAGATTTAAAAGATTCGTCACCTAAGTAATAACCCCAGTGTTTATTTAATGTGATACATGACTCCCATGGATCCGACCACCCAGCTGCAGGTATTTCTTGCTCGGCAACACGATAATCCCCGTACCGATTTCCTACGCGTTGGTTAACTATACAATGTGGAGCTTGAGTGCGAATTAAAGTAAGGAGTTCTTTACTTTGCTTAGCATTAATTTTTTCGGGTGTATCAAACCATAGGATATCAGGTTGGTACTGCTCAATGAGTTCCCGTAACTGCGGTTTAACTTTACCTTCAAAATAAAGTGTAAAGTTTTTCTTTTTTTCGTCTGGAAAATCCCATGTATTACTTCTTCTCCAGCCATCTGGTTTCAAGTCAGTTGGACAATTTGCGTCATCCCAGTCACGCCCCAAAGAGTAATAAACACCAAACCTTAGACCTTGTTTTCTACATGCATCAGCTAACTCTTTTACAGGATCTCTTTTCCATAAAGTACGTTTAACAATATTATAATTACTTGAAGGGCTATCGAACATAGCAAATCCATCATGATGTTTTGATGTAATCACAATGTACTTCATTCCAGCATGAGCTGCTATACTTACCCATGTATCGGCATTAAACTGCTGAGGATTAAAAACGTCTGCAATCTTAGCATATTCTAAGCGTGGTATTTTTAATCGCATCATCATGTGCTCACCTAATCCATCACGTAAAGAACCGTCTGCTGCCGGATAATGGCAACCCCATTGTGAGTAAAGTCCCCAATGTATAAACATACCAAAGCGTGCATCACTCCACCATGAGAGACGGGAGTCAGTATTAATCTTGGAGTCTAAATTAATTAAGCTCTGGTTAGCATGACTATCACCCGTATCTATTTGTGCAGAAATAGGTTTATTTACATTCTGAGCTGTCGCTAAAGATAGATATAAAGTAGTAGCTAAACTATAAACTATTATTGATTTAGGTTTCATATAAGTTCGGACTTTACTACCAGTGCTATAAAAACAGCAACGGTGACAAAAGCTTAAGGGTTAAGCAGAATAAAAAAATATTTAGGGCCTTATCGAATGTGTTTTTTGGCACGCACTAACGATTCAAGATAGTAATAGTCTCCATAATTTAAAGGTACATCCAACTCACTGTGTTTAGGGTGATGCCCTGTTGCGTGGAGAAGAAGGAATCCTCCGTTATTACCAAGCTTAGAAAAATAATTAGTTGAAGAAAGGGAAATGAGCTGTTTCCAAGCAAAATCTAAAAATACTTGTTTATCAGATCCTGATGTATAATCACTTAGCTCAAATAATGCTGAACACATGATAGCAGCAGCAGAAGAATCGCGTAATTCATTTGGGATATTAGGAGCATTATAATCCCAGAAAGGTATACCATCCTCAGGCATGTTTGGGTAGTGTAGAAAAAGTAATGCAGTTTTTTGTGCCTGCTTTAAGTAGTCAAGATTACCTGTTTCTCGGTACATCATTGTATATCCATAAATAGCCCAAGACTGCCCCCTAGCCCAACTTGAATCGTCTGAAGCTCCCTGGTGTGTTCTTTTTTGTATAACAACTCCTGTAAGAGGATTATAATCAATTACATGGAAGGTGCTGCCATCTGGTCTAAAATGATTAAATAAACTTAAATTGGCGTGTGCGGTAGATATATATTTATAATCATTAGCAGGTGTTTCATGTGAAGCCCACATGAGTAATTCAAGATTCATCATATTATCTATAATAATAGGATAACTCCATGGTTTTGTGTCCCAAGATTTAATACCACCTACTTTAGGATTAAACCTAGTACTTAAAGAATGCGCGGCATTAAGAAGTACTTTTCTGTACTTTGATTCGTGTGTAAGACGTAAAGCATTACCATCACTACAATATAGCATAAAACCTATATCATGTGTACTATGATCATATTGTTCTTTATCAAGTAGTTGAGTATAGATTTCTGCAGAATTCTTAAATTCAACCTGATCCGTTAATTCATAAAGCAGCCAAAGAGATCCCGGAAAAAAACCACTAGTCCAGTCTTTTTCATCAACCATTATATGCGTATTATTTTTATAGGATCTAGGCAGTAATTTTCTTCCTGAAATTTCATGAAGAAGAAAAGAATACTGTTTAGATGATTTATCTATAGATTCGTTAAGGATTGTATCTTTAGAAATTTCCTCACCAACTGTTTCGAGCTGAAGAAATATTATTAAAACTACGATGACTATTAAAGACGTTATTTTGGAGAATTGATTCATTGTAAAGAGGGGGTGTAATATAGATATTTATAAATTAAAAAGTTACAAGCACACGTGAATACGAATACTTTTAATACATTTTTAAATGAGAATTATTATTAAGTATAAAACTAGAGTTTTAAACTATATCATATTTAAAAACCTTGAGCTTTAACCGATTTTATCACTGGTGTAATAGTTTACAGATTATCATAAATAACGCGCTAAATTTTAATTGTTTAAAATATGTCACGTTCTGAGTAAACATACTGGCTTAATTATCTTCTTGGCTAGTTTACCGCCAAACGAAAATCTTTTATTCGATCCTCAATTACCTAATCCTATTCTTGCTATACTCTCTTATAGATACACTAGCTATTCTCTGTATTTGTTAGATCCTAAAGATTGTGAATACGTATAGTTTAGTAATTTTTATTTAATAATGGTCCAAGTATGCTAGTAAGTAACCTTTATTTTAAATTACTAAAATTTTGTTAAGGATTGGTAAACAATAGTTAAAGTAATTAAATACTAGTACTCAAAAGTATTATCAAGAGACTTAAATAGACTGTTTAATGCTTAACGTTTAAGCTAATAAGATAATTGATAATTTTATATTCAATATTTATCAATTCATTACCCTTAATACTATAGTGCTACTGTACTCTAGTAAATATACACCCTACCTTAAGATTAGATTTTAATGCATAACCGCGGTCAATAAATAATCTACAGCAGTATTTTTCTAGCTGCCTAAAATTATACATTTTAAAAAAGATTTAATGATACATACGCCAATGAAAACACTACCCTACACGCAAAAAAATATATTACTTAGACCTATATACTACAGTTTAGTAAAGCTAAGCATATTATTATTACTCATAAACTTAATTGGCAGCTATTCTTACTCACAGCAAGCTGCACCTGATTCTAGTACTGTAGTACTATCACCGTTCACGGTAAACACTTCGAGTGATAACGGATTTGTTGCTACAAGTTCTTTAGCCGGTGGTCGTTTAGCTAGTGAATTAAAAGATACACCAGTCGCTTATTCTGTTATTACTAAAGAGTTTTTAGATGCATTTAACATTACAGACTTAACTCAAGCGGCTGATTGGGCAACTAATATGACAAGTAACCCTGGAAACAATACAGATCAAGGTTACGGCTTCTCGCCTGCTATAAATATAACCATGCGTGGCTCTGCACCAAGCGAGTCAAACTATCCTGAAAGAGATTTTTTTCCATACAATTCGAATACAGACGCATATGCTTTAGATCGGTTTGATTTCGCGCGAGGCCCTAACTCAGTACTTTTCGGCGCTGCTCAATTCGGTGGTACACCAAGTGCAATTACTAAAAAAGCACTTACATCTAAAACAATAAACCAAGCAGTTTTTCAGTATGGTTCTTGGAATAAAATGCGTGTTACAATTGATATTAATCGTCCTATCAACGCAAAGACAGCTGTACGTTTAGACTCAGTTTTCGAATATGGTAATACATTTCGTCAGAATGAATGGAGACACAAAAAAGGTATATTCGCAGCTGGCACATACAAGCCAACACCTAAGTCTAATCTGAACATTGATGGTGAATACATGATGACTTCTGCAAAAATATTTCCCACATCTCTTTTAGATCAAGTTTCAGCTTGGGATGGCAAAACCACCATGACTGGACCCGTTCTGCCAGCTAATGCTCCTACAGCTGCTATCCTTGCTCAACAAGGTATTGCCTATGGAACAAATAACGCAAATCCATCACTCTCTCCTTTATGGGTTTATGACCCTAGTGGTTTTGGAACGACCAGTGTTCTAAACTTTGCTAACTTTTTTAGGACGAAAGGTGCATCAGGTAGTAGCACTGCAGCTAATTCTAATTACATCGGTGGAAATCGTATAGCTAGTGGTAATGTTAGTTATTCTAATCAGCCAATGTTATATGGTTACGATGTTCCTAGTGGTCGTTACGATAATGATATTAGTGGTTCTCCTTATTTTAGTATACCAACACAAAAAGTAACTAACTTCTGGACTAGTAATAAACCAACCCAATCTCAAGTAGCTCGCGATATCGCTTTAACGTATACCCACCAATTAGGTGAAAATCTATTTTTCGAAGTCGCTGGTGATACGAATAAAACAACCGTTGAAGGTAATAATGCAGTAAATCGCGGACTTACAACCGAGTACATAGATATTACGTCCACTTTACCAAATGGTGCTAAGAATCCTGAATATTTACATCCTTACACAGAATTTTGGACATATAAAAATTTGCGCTGGTATGAGCTTAGAGCCTTAAGAGCACAAGCAGCATACCTAAAAGATATATCATTTGGTAAAGTACAATTTAGCGTAATGGGTGGTGCTAACTATCAGCGCCAAGAAAAAAGAAGCTTATTGTATCTTTTACCACTTCAGTCTATCGGACCAGACGCTCGTTATTGGGATGCTGGTCAAACAAACACAGCGCTATGGAATAGGTTATATTTAGACCAAGGTGGAAGAGATTACTACAATACAAATTTAGGACCTATGACTTTACAGAATCAAGATGGTACTTCAATTACAGCTACACCTCAATGGGTTGTTGATGCTACACGTAAAGATAACACAGCGAGTAATATAACGAAGTTTAAATTCATCCAAACGGCAGCTAATTTGAATCTTTTTCATAACAGACTTGTCTTAATCAGTGCCTTACGAAGAGATCTTACTCATCTACAGACACGTAATACATTAAATACTGGAGATTATCCTACGGGGTGGAATGGCAGTGATGTTATTTTTAAACCAGATGCGCCTGCAAATTGGTCAACTTTAACATATATACCGAAAAATTCGTCGGGAGTTGTGACAGGTCCTGCACAACCGGCAGATACTCGTCCAAGATTATCTGTACCTGCAACTAGCAGTATGGCATCGAGCAGTATTTTGGCACAACCTCAATATTCTGGCGATAAATTTCGAGATGATTTTAACCCACCAAGTTTGGATGTAGCTTCTAATACCTACTCAACAGGAGCTACATTAAACGTTTTAAAATGGCTAGGTGTGTATGGTAACGCCTCTACAACCTTTAATCCAAATCTCCTAGTACAAAGGATTAACACCACATTGTTACCTCCAACAGCGGCACATGGAACTGATTTTGGTTTTCGAATAAATACTCCAGATAGACGCTTATCTGTTAGCGTTGGTGCATATAATTCATATCAAAAAAATTCTCCTGTATCACCACCAAGTGGTGTTATAGGAAGTTATAATGCTATCTATAGTACGGCACCAGTTGGTAACTTGAATCCAGGAGATGGTAACATTCGTGGAGTTGGTCTTCTTCCCACAGTCGTAAGGGATACACAAACGCAGCAATCCCATGGTTTAGAAATTGAGGTTACAGCTAATTTAACACAGTCGTGGCGATTACTAATGAATGGATCCTACAGTAGATCTTGGCAGTCAGACTCTTTCCCAGATACCAGAGCTTACATCTTAGCTCAAAATAACATAGCTAGACAAATATTAGCAGATGCAGGCGTACTAATCAGTTCAACAAATATCGCCTCTATAAATCCAGACGTAAATACGTCTACTCAGATTAATCAAACTCAAGTTACCAACGCTGTTAATTCTTGGAATAACATTCAAACATCCGTAATTCCAAATATGGTTTTAGGAAGACAAAAACTAGCGGGTTCTATGGAAAAGATAATCAATATAGGAACCGATTACACATTTAGAACAGGAACCCTAAAAGGTTTAGTAGTAGGAGTTGGAGCACATTATAGAGGCCGTAATGTTGTTGGTTATCGTGGATCAGATACAATTATCAATCCTGCTAATCCAGCTACAACAATTCATGATCCAACTGTAGATGCTTACACAACTGTATTCGCTAAACCTTATATAACGGGTGACGGCAGATTAGGCTATACTTGGAAAATGAATTCTGGTTACAAAATGAGTCTTAATTTAAATATTCAAAACCTATTTAATAATACAACACCGAGTTATTTCTTAGATGTACCGGGAGCACAATTATCTAATACAGTACTAAGACCGCGTGGAGGTGATGTAACAAATATTGCATTAGAGACAGTCCCTGCCGGATACGCATTACGTACACCAATCAACTACACGCTTGGACTAACTATTAATCTGTAATTTCGCCTCTTAAAAACCCTATAAAGATAGGGTTTTTAATAGCTGTATACCTAATATAACTAGCTGTCTATCTTAGGTAAGCTTTTACCAAAATACCACTCACCTTCTGCAAGCATTACAACTTTAGGTCTTTCAGGAATTCCTAAGTCGTTATGAAGAAGTTGCGTTATAAGTAAATCTACAGCGTTAACACCTACTGTAGTGAAATCTTGAATTATTCCTGCCTGATCTTTACCGTAAAAAACATCAAGTGCAACATGAGGGTATTCAAGCAGTACTTTTGCACACTCAGATAATATATTCTTTTCGCTAATTGATGGAAAAATAATTGAATCTGGTTTCCTAATTGATAACCATTTTTTCAAAGACTTAACATCATTTTCTAAATTAATATAATAGATTAATTTTAAACCCTTTTTTACATCAGGGTAATGAGAAAGAAATGCAGATTCATGATTTTTTAAAGTTTGTTCATTCGTGTTATTAAAAATAATTAATGCTGGTGCTTTGTATCCTGCTTTAAAAACATTTTGTAACGTTCTACGCATTCCGCTGTATTGATAATGGCCAACACGATTGAATTCAGGCTCCCACGGTGTATGTCCGACAATAACTGTGGTAAATTTACTCCAATTAAAAGATAACTTAACTGACTTACATTGTTTTGAAGGAGAAAATATAATTCCTGAAATACCTCGAGATATTAATATTTTTTGAAGTCTTTGTTCCGTCATTCCTTTACTATTTAAATAAAACTGTTCTACATTCAGACCTAAGCTATTAGCTCTTTTTATTAAACTTTGTATCAGTTTATCTAAATAGTCACCTTGTAGTATTGAGTCTGGAGTCTCCTCGAGCCAAATAAAACCAATAGTTATCCAGTTTTTCTTTGAAAATTGAGAGAAACGTACAAGCGACATTACTGATCTAATCAGTGGATTAGTGCGATAACCCAACTTTTTAGCAGCAGATTTTACTCTTTTAATTGTTGATTTAGATACGCGATGATGTCCTCGTAGTGCCATTGAAACAGCCGCTATACTTAAGTCACACTCAAATGCTATATCTTTAAGCGAGGGGTTTTTACTATTATGTTGAGACATATTAATTACAACGCTTTGTGATATTTTTCGGAAAATTTAATTTAAACTATTTAGCTTATATGATTAACAAGAAAAGATACTTACAATATAAATTACTAGTTAAAATAGAAACGGTTGCTTTGATTCTTGTTGGACTCGTTTTAAATCAGTCAATATCGGCTACACCAGTTGAGACGAAATATGATATATGTATCTATACTGCCAATGCAAGCGGTGTCATGGCTGCAGTTGCTGCTGCACGTGAAGGAGCTAAGGTAGTTCTTATTGAACCCAGCCGCTGGCTAGGAGGTATGACAGGTAGTGGACTTGTAAATGTAGATTGGGGTCGCAAAGAAGCTGTTGGTGGATCTGCTCGATCAATACTTTTAAAAAACTATACCGATCCTCAATATAGAAGTTGTTACATAGACTTACTAAAAGAGTTATCTATTAAAGTAATTTATGAACATCGCTTATCTCAGGTTATACGTGAAAATACTAAAATAAAATCCATATATCTCGATTACGCACCTTTTGATGACTTAGGTTGCCCACCTGCCCTCCCTACTCTTTCACATGATCTACAGATTCACGCAGCTATCTTTATCGATTGTTCGTATGAAGGCGATTTGATGGCTAATTCAGGGGTTAATTATTCATACGGGAGAGAGTCTCGAGATACATATCAAGAGAGCCTAGCGGGAGCAGAGGAACCTATGTGCTTGTATAATATCGATCCTTATAAGAAACCAGGGGATCCGACAAGTGGACTTATCGAACTTTTACAAAACGGACCTGTTGTCAAACCAGGTGCAGCTGATTCTCTTACCATGGGTTATGGCTTTAGGTGGAAGTATAGTTACGATAATGATAAGTTACCTATCACACCTACTAAAAACTATGATCCTGCACAGTTTGAGTTATTTAGACGTGCTTTTAAAAATCACATAGATATTTTTTCAGGTAGGCGTATGCGTGGTAAATTGGGTGGCTGGGAACCGTCTAATGGATATATATATTCCTTAGTTGTAGGTAATCTTGCTAGGGCTTTGTTTGCTCCCACAAATTATGGTAGCAATGCAGAATATCCAAATGGTGACTATAAAACACGTGCTAAAATTTGGAAAGATCAGCAAAACTATATTCGTAATTTAACTTACTTCCTACGCACTGATTCGAGTGTTCCTGAAAAACAAAAATCCATTGCTTTACGCATTGGTCTACAAAAAGGTATGTTTGATGACACTTCAGGGTATCCTCATCAACTTTATATAAGAGAAGCTAGGCGTATGCTATCCTCTTATATTCTTACTCAACATGATTTAGAAGGTACTACAAATCCATATGATTCAGTAGGACTAGCCTCATATGGTTTTGATGAATGGCCCTATGCTACAGTAGTAATAAATAATCAGGTAGCGCTCATGGGTGGATATTGCTCTGAATTATACCTAGATTCAAAAAATAAAGGAATATATAAAATACCTTACCGGTGTATAACACCCAAAATCGATCAATGCACTAATCTTCTCGTACCGGTTTGCATATCATCAAGTCATGTTGCTATGGCTTCAATTCGAATGGAACCAGTATGGATGATTCTCGGTGAATCTGCAGGTATTGCAGCAAGTATAGCTTTATATGACCACTCTGATGTTCAAAAAATTAATTATACTAAACTTAAGCAAAAATTACTGGCGATTAATCAGAAACTAGAAATACCTACTTTATCTAAAACTATTAAATAGAGTGCAAATTTTGCATTTAATTAAGATTAATAGAAAACTACAATTGTATTTATTCGAGTATTACTTATAAGTATATAAAGTCTTTAACTTTTTTACCAAATAGTCTTCTTTATTATCTTTCTACATACTATTTTTTAATATTAATATGCGCTTAATAATTTTATTTTATTTTAGTTTACTTTTGGGTCCTACGCTAACACGTGGTAATGAAGAATATAAAAATTTTGATTTCGTTCAGGCTAATAAACACGTAAAAGTCTGGTTCTACCAGTCAAGTACTGCTAAACCTGAAAGCCATGTATTAATCGTTATGCATGGAGTTGGCAGAAATGGTGAAGATTACTTAAAGGACTGGATACCCTATGCACAAAAGAATAACCTTCTGTTAATTGTTCCGGAATTTTCTAGGCTACAATTTCCTAAAGATGCAGGATATAATTACGGTAACACAGTAGATTTGAAAGGTAATCCAGTTCCAGAAAATGAATGGTCTTTTAACATGATTGAACCTGTATTTGACGCCGTATTAAAGGTAACTGGAAATAAAAGTCTGAAATATTCACTTTATGGTCACTCTGCAGGTGCACAGTTTGTACAACGCTTTATCTATTTTGTTCCTCAAGCTAGACTTAACCGTGTTGTAGCAGCCAATGCTGGATGGTACATGCTTCCCGATTTAAACAAGGCATTTCCCTATGGTTTAAAATATACAAAGGTTACTGAGTCGGACTTAAAAAAAGCAATAGATTTAGATTTTACTATTCTATTAGGTACAGCAGATATTGATCCACATCATGCGGCTTTACGCCACACACCTGAAGCGGATGAACAAGGTTCATTTAGACTAGCTCGTGGAAAATATTTTTTTGCTAAAGCTCAAGAAAGTGCTTCTGCACTAAATATACCTCTAAAATGGAAAATAGCTTATGCTCCAGGAATTGGACATACCGATAAAGGAATGGCAACTTTTGCGGAGGCCATCTTGTTCTCTGAACGCTGACTATTATAGTTGTTCGTGTGCTCTATTTAAAAAACTTAAAAATTCTAATAGGAATACATTAGATTTTGTTAAAGTTATTCAAAAAAAGAATCAGTCTCCCCTTACAGCATTAGTTCGTCTTAAGTCAGCTACTCCTCGAAGACATCCATTTGGCATAAACTCCACGGCATTAACTCCTCCAAATTGCTCACCAGTGCCTAGCTGCTCAACTACCTTAACATCCCACCCAATCTTTTTTAAATCACGAATTAAAGTTTCGTTCATTCCACTTTCAGATTCCAGTATACTCTTTTTAGGACTTGTCAGAATATGTACACGAACGTCAGCTATAGACTCTGATAAGGAGCGATTAAATTCACCGTAATCTAATATAACTTGAGCTAAACCCGTCGTGATTCTAGCTCCGCCTGGTAAACCAATGGCTAGTTTCGGTTGATTATATTTATCTAACCAAATCGATGGGGCAATAGTACTTTTAGGTCTTTTACCAGGTGTAACATAATTGGGCTTACCTTGGGCTGTTACAGAGAAATTACTAAGGGAATTATTCATAATAATTCCTGTACCAGTAATTATTATACCACATCCATAATGATAACTTAAAGATTGAGTCACACAGGCTATGTTACGATCACGATCTACAACGATAAAATGAGTGGTAGATTGTTGTTTAGAATCATAGTCATTTACTTCAACGTCTGCTAAATCAGTTAAGTTAAAGCTATTATTTACGTTGATTTTATCAGCTAATAATTCTTTGAATCTAGTATTAACTTCATTGTCATCACCTGTGGCAGATTCAAATTTAGCGTGTTGTATTTCAAACATTTTACCAAATTTATCGAGATTTTCAGCACTACGAAATAAAGATGATGTATTTAATCGTTTATCAAGGCTAGCTATAGTTCCCAAAAGTACACCACCACCTGATACAGGGGACGTTGAGTATAACCTGCCAGACTTAAAAGGTATAGAAATAGGTTCTAACAGTTTCGCACTATAACTGGATAAGTCATTCAAAGTCATGTACCCGCCCGCTTTAACTATGCATGATACAATTGCCTCTGCAGTATCGCCAGTATATATAAAATCAGCTCCTTTAGCACCCAACATTCTAAGAGTATTCGCTAAATCTAGATTTTTCAAACGTGAACCAATAGCTGGCATTTTACCATTTATAAGAAATAATTTATTTGCCTCCTGATTATTTCTAAATCTTGAAAAACTTTCATTCATTAATTGAACAGTTTTTGCATATACTTTGGTTCCGGATTCAGCGAGAATCCAAGATGGTTCAACGTCTTTAGACCAACTAAGTCTACCCCATTTTTGGTGGGCTAAGAATAATCCTCGAGCTAATCCAGGAATAGCAGCACTTGCTCCTTCTTCGATTCTTTTATGTTTGGATAGATGTATAAATTCTTCAACAGGCAAAGTTCTACTTGCCATATCCATACCGTCAATAACAGATACTGTTTTATCTTTAGAGTTGTAGTATAATATCTCAATTTTGCCTCCCAGTCCTGAGGCATAGGGTTCAGCTACCCCAAGTGATAGTGATACTGCTACAGATGCATCTATAGCGTTTCCACCTTCATGAAGTATTTTTAATCCAGCTTCCGCTGCTTCAGAGTGCCCTGCTACAACAATCTCGTGCTGCCCAACAAATACTTCAGGGCTAAATGAAACTGCTTTTAAACTTAGATAAGAAGTTATGAATAATATTAATATTTTATTGTACATATATTTTTAAGTTAGCCCCAGTTAAGGCTAATAAAAAAGCGTGCTCCTTTTGAATAAGAGCACGCTTTATAAACCTAAGTTAAATTATAGTTTTTTTGATATATCTATGTAATAGCTACGTCCACGAGCCATTCTTGTATAAAGACTGGTTTCAAATCCTTGAGAGGATCCAGATACAAGTGGAGGTCTTGCATCAAGAGCATTATTTAAACCTACTTTTATACGTGTATCAGATAACCATTTATTAGATCCAGCTATACGATATGAGATATAGGTATTATACATTTTAGTATCATGTACAACATAGCGGTAACTATAAGCACCGTTATTGAATATAGGCTGTATGTAAGTAGGATTACCAAGAGCATTCCATGTCGTTAAAGAAGTCGTAGCACCTGTATCAGTATATTTACCTACATAATACATAGACACTCCAGCACCCCATTGATTTTTTCTCCAGCTAAGCATCGTAGTACCACGCCATGGAGGAGTAGCTCCACCTATATTATTACTATTGGAACTACGGTAGTTTGTGCGGTACGCAGTAGGAGAAGTATAGGCATGAAAATCATTCAAATATGTCCATGTTGTATCAAAGATAAAATTTCCGATCCTCATTTTGGGTAAACGATAGTTTAGATCATAGTCGAAACCGTTTACGAATTGAGATGCAGCATTGTAATAACTAACATTAACGTAAGATATTGCACCTACAGTTGCTCGTTGGTTACCGGGAGCTTGCGTAGCATTATAAGCAGCAAATGCAGCTGTATCAGCTGCTGTAACTGGTAGACGAACTACGGAAGGATCTCCTTGGTAAGCAGACGTGCCAGAACCAAAATCTATACTACCTATAGCCTTACCTGCTGAAAGAGCAGCTTGGGTTGCTGCTAAAAGTGTAGCTGTATCTGCAGCTATACCGCCACCAGTTACAATAACATTTTTTTGTGCAATTTCCCAGTAGTCAACTGATAGCGATAATCCTTTAACATAAGGTATATCTATAACAATACCGGCAGTTTTACTTTTAGACGTTTCAGGTTTTAAGTTTAAATTGCCATGAGCGATACTTATGCGATTTGACGGACCGTCGATGAGTAATCCCGTTACAATTGATCTGTACGTATCCGAACTGGAAAGTAGAGTACGTTGTAACGTACCAGAGAATAATTCATTTAAGTTTGGCGCATGAAAACCTTCGCTAAACGAGGCTCGAGTCATAATCCAGCTCAAAGGTTTCCAAGAAATGCCATATTTAGGCTTAGTCGTTGTGCCGGCAGTTGAGTAATTTTCTCTTCTTATAGAGGCAGTTAACTCTAGCGACTTTACTAAAGGTAGAGTAAATGCTCTACCAACCAAAGGAATAACAGTTTCAGCGTACAACGCAGATACATGTCTATTACCATGAGTATCGTTATTAGGTGAAAAACTAACAAAGTCATCGCCTAAAGGGTCTAACCCAGAACCAGGCGGATTTAAGCCACCGTAAGGAGGACGAAAATCATCAAAGGCTTCGTAGCGAAACTCACCTCCTAAAGCGGCTCCAACTGTATTACCACCCCAAATAGGGAATAAGCTACCACTGGTATTAAAGTCAGCACTGCCAAGTTTTGTTATACCATTACGAATGTAAGGTGCTGCAAAGGTTGAAATAACACTAGGTGAATTTGTATAGGAACCAGTCACAACTTCTGCTCCATTTTGAATAGCAAAGGATTGACCAAACGGGTTCATAGCTTTTGCAGGATCGGTTTGATTAATCGCTGCATTAAGTAAACTACGACGTGTAGAACCTGCCTCATATTCAATACCTCGGGCTGCAGAATACAAAAGTGCTCCCTCGTAAGACCATGAATCAAAGAATTTGCCGCGAAGCCCCATTACGCCGCGGTAAACCGAGTCGGTAACATAGTCAGTACGTGTAGCGAAATCTATAAAACGTTTATTTGTTATAGAAACTGCAGAAGGAGTTCCTTTTAAACGAGCCGTTCCGTCAGAATTAGGTGTACCATTAACATCCCAGAACCGAGTACCAAGTGGATTGAATGGATTTGTTGCAGGAACTATCAAATAACCATCTGTACTTTGAGAGTAAGCATCTGGCTCACGGTATGCAGTCGACCTAGCTTGATACATAGAGAATTCACTGAAAATCGTAAGTGATGGACTAATATCATATTCTCCTGATGCAAAAATACTCGTGCGCTTACTTGAAGGCTGTATGTGACGGTATGCACTATTATTCCAGTAATAGTCGTGACCAGGTCCTGTAGCAGTACGTGCAGGTGAAGCAGTAGAAAAGCCAACACCACCCCCTACAAGAGGCGTTAAATAAAAGACACCAGTGCTTGATGTTGTTGTAGTTGGTACACCAGCCGGACGTGAACCTGTAAAGGTACTCACTTGCCCATAAGCATTAGTTGCGGCCACAGTACCAGCAATATAAGACCCATAGGCGCTTGATGTAGAAAGTAAGTTAAACGTAGTATCTGTTGGAGTATTCCATGGAGCTGGAGCATTCGCTGTGTTGTCTGCTACGCTTGAAAAATCTCTTTTAGAAGATAATACTACTCCTCTGTCATAGTAATCGGCAACAACAACAAAATGTCCTTTGTTTCCAGCAAAGGATTTTCCTTCAGTAACAGTAACTCTACGATCTTTGCCGTCACCGAGTTTAGTTTGGCCCCAATACAACTTAACTTCAGTCCCAACAAAAGACTTGTTCATTTGATAATTGATTACTCCTGCAACAGCATCAGATCCATAAATCGATGAAGCGCCGTCACGTAGTACATCAATATGATCAACACCTCCATTTGGTAACTGATTAGCATTAACTGATAGCGTTGGAACGCCTGCCTCAGATTGACTAATAGGATGAGGAACTAAACGTCGACCATTTAAGAGTATAAGTGTATTACTCGATGCTAGACCACGCATTGAGATTGTTGAGTTATCCCCTCGAGCTGTAGCGCCTGCTACCGCTGTTTCATTACCTGGCATACCTGTTACCTCAGGTAGTGCAGTAAGTAACTCGGAAGCTTGATTAGCATCACGTGATTCAAAAGTCTCGTTGTTTAAAACAGTTAAAGGCAGCACATTCTCTTCTTCAACGCGTTTGATATTAGATCCCGTAACGGAAAAAGACTGAAGTTTTATAACTTGATCTTTATTATCATTAATTACGCCGTTATCTTTAGGAGCGATCTGAGCAATTGAAGATAAAGTACATAAACTTACCAAAAGGCATAGTTTAATAGTTAGTTTAAGGTGTATTTTTTTACGAGTCATGTAGTTAAGTATTGGGTATTTAATGAATAATAATTACTCAAAAAATGTAAATAGACTAATTAAATGCATATCTTAAACGATATTTATTTAACTTATCCATAACCAATAGGTATTTTGTAAACAATCTACTAGTAGTAAGATAGGTAATTTTCGATTATCCTAAAAGGGACAAAACTACTTACTGGCATAAACTAATTACTTAACTGACTTCTATTTTAACTACTTTTAAGTGAACGAGTGTAACTGACTTAAGGATAATTTATACGACCAAAGCCACCTACCCAGAACTCAATCTTATTTAAATACAGTATTAACCATTTAAAATCTTACAGTACTTATATTCAGTCGTTATCTAATCATCACATTGTTTTATAATCACACTATTATTAAAGCGGTTTACTTCCCTAATGACACACAAAGATGGATAAACCGAATATCTAGTACGACTTAACGTGGCCCCAATAAACAATTAACCGTTAGCGTCCTCAATTTTTTAAACTGCACTTTTGTAGAAATTAGCTCTCATAGTTTTTCTTTGTGCTAATTAGTAGACAGTGTGTAATTAGAGTTATCGTTAGTTAAAAATTTATCTAAGGCACGACGCGTGTTACTATACGCACGGGTCCAATTAAGCCTGAGGGCATTAAAGCAGAATTTGCAGAGTATGGTTTAACGTCTGCGTATGTATATTTTACAGCATTGGTTTGTTCATCGCCAATGAGACGATTAACCCAAGAGTTAGTTACTCTGATTTTGATTACATTATCTCCTACTTTTATATTAGGTGTTAAATCTAACCTATAAGGTTCATGCCAGACTTGATTGAGTTGAGTTCCGTTTAATTCAACGTCTGCCAAATTTTTAACGTCACCAAGATCTAACCAAAGTTCAGCATTGTTTCGTAACCATGCTGAATTGACCGTAACTATTTTCGTATATGCTGCTGTTCCTGAATAATATTTAATACCGATATCATTTGAATCACTCCACGACATAAGTTCACTGAATTGAGTTAAAGCAGGTGCCCCTCTACCACTCTGAAATTCAACATTCCAAGGACCAGAAAGTGTACATAAAACATGCTCTGTCTTTTGAGGTAGAATAACGCTCTTATTTTTAGCCAGTTTACGAAATACTATAAAAGCACTTCCCCACGCTTCGAGTTTAAGCGGTACCTGCGTTAATTCATGATTGATCGTGTAACTCATTGCTTCTTTATTGCCCGTTTCAGGACGCCAAAGCTCAGGTTCCTTTCCAACAACTCTAAAGAATCCGTTACATGAATCCTCATGACCCGTTCTATTAGCAATAAAGTAAATATCTTCATCAGCTATTTTGCGATGAACATAATCTATACGAGAATCTGATCCAGACTTAGTAAAATTAAAATCAGGCATGATCCCTAATTGTGGTAAAACTGCTTCTAGGGATTGTCCCGCAAAGACTTGTCCTTTACCTACGTTATATTCACCTATACCGTTTCCAAATAATGCATTTGTGAGCGTAGTAAATTCTACAGGATCATCCGATAAACTTGGGTCCCGCGTTGGTTTAGGGCCAATTACTGTAGCACCATCTTGAACGAGTTTATAAAGTGCTCGTAGAACTGGAAGAGACATATCCTTACTAAAAGGATCAAGGTAAAGTACGCGGTAGCTCATACCACTAAGAGCAGTGACTCGCTTATTCTCCACGTGCAGAGCATGAATTAATCCATCTGCATTGATATAGTCGAATCCATAACCCTGTGGTACGTTAGGTGTTTTTTTAGAAAAAAGTGCTGTTAAATTCGAATCCTCTCCGTAGAAGTAAATAATGTCAGCTTGGAACTGGCCTTGTTGTAGCAGATAACTGCAACGCGACAGGTAATCTATCCAAGGTCCAGCCTGTTCAGCCCACGTTTCATTACGGTTAAACCATTGACCGTAAGGCCCGAGTGTTAAACCAGGTGTATTACCTACAACGGGTTGATGTGCGGATTCATGAATTACAAATCGGTTTATACCATTTAAAAATTCTTGATCTGCTGTCGCTTTAAGTGTCCCAGGAGACCATTTCCAATCTGAATCATAAGCAGTCATTGATTCTGCTGCAGCTATATTTTGGCCATAAATATGAGCAACTGATGCAGATTCCCTATCATCCGCATTATAGTCTAAAGTTTCTTTGTACGTACCAAAAGGCGGCGTCCACATTGCACTCATAGGAATATCATCTAGTTTCTTAACTTCCATACCGTCTGCTATCAGAGCTCGTCCTCCTTCATGTGATTCACCGTAATGACCCATACCTCTTTCTTTAAGGGATGCCTCGACCTGACCGTAGTGTTCATCAGCAACTAAATCAGCAATTGTCTTTCTAAAATCCCACAGGAATTTATCACTAGATTCTGAACTCTCAACGACATGCCCTGCAAAGACAGGTAACCAAGGAATGGGATCATAGCCTCGTAGCTGCTTAAATTTAGCAATCATGTCATCTGTCCAATTCTGCGCTCCTGCTTCCCAGCTATCTGTGATGATATATTTAATACCCCTTTTGCCCATTAATTCAGGACCGACGGTTTCTTTATAACTATCCAGATATGCATCCATGTAATGTTTAACATAAGTACGATTAAGCTTATCCACTTCTAATCCCGTTGCCTCAACAGTTGCAGGATGATTCGTCTTTCCAATGAGAGAATAACCTAGCCTTAAAATTCTCCACTGACCTTCTGGAGCATTCCATTGTATGCTTCCATCTTTTTGCATATAAGCTGTTAAATCAACGACCGAGTCCTTTGAAATTACATCTTGAGAACCGTAAATTGGTGTAGGTAATCTATAAAGTCCATCAACTATCATACTAAAAGCTGCTTTCTTTTCAAAATAATTGATACGTGCACCGGGTATTAAATCATACGTAGTTATTTCATAATACTTTGCAGCAGGATGGTTTTTTATTTTAGGATTATTTACTGAAGCAAGCGTTATCTGTTTTCGTTTACTTACTGGATATTCCTGCCTGAATACTATTCTGAAGTACATAGCCCGTTCCCCTGATAATGAGAGCGTTATTGAAGGAGGATCAAAATATTCAAACGCAGTAACGCGTTTAAAATTTTTGCCATCGTTACTCGAAAAGAGAAAAAGTTGCGGCGTACGTATTCCGTAGTAATCATTATCAGCTTTGGTGAGGCGTCTCACCATTAGTTTTACGGAGTTAATGACTCGCGGTTCACTAAAACGATACTGTATCCATGAATCCTCATCAGTTTCGGATATTGGTAGAAGTGTTAGCTTCAAAGGATAAGAGCCTTTCATATCAATACGCGTAGAGAGAGGTCCACTTGATGTAATTTCAGGGTGAAGGGTATCCAAAGAAATATCTGTTTTAGCAACCTTGTAAGCTACTACTGCCGCATCTGCGTAGAATTGGGGGACCCTTGAATCCGTCACTGAAACACGTGCATGATCTGTAGTAGGAATAGCTTGAAAGGGACCACTTACTGTAGGAGGATGAGTAAGGATTCCTTTAAAAAGTTTACCTCCTTGTATATCAGTTTCGCTCCAGACGTATTTTTTCATTCCTTCTGAAGCTGGCACCCAAGGCCCACCGGTTTCACTCCACCCTGGAGATCCAGCTATAGATTCTTCGAGACCTAGTTGATCAGCTAGAACGGTTGCATATTTGAAAGCATCCTTCCAATCGGGTGTCATATAAACAAGCCGCTTAGGAACTACGAGGGGTGTCGTTAAATTAGCATCAAAGTTCTGAAAACCTCCTAAATGCACACGGTGCATCCATTCGAGATCTAGGCGTATACCCTCTTTTGCAATATTACCGTTCATCCAATGCCACCAAACTCGAGGGCGAGCACTTAGTGGCGGACTTTGAAAGCCCTCAGTAAGAGTATCTGGTACAATATCAGCTCTTATATCAGCTCCAAAAAAGCACAAAATAAGTAAAGCAAATACTAAAGGGTTAAATTTAATCAGTTTCATTGTAGAAAGCAGCTAACAGTGTAAATCCACAAAAGGGTGAGCTAAAGTATATGGGGTTTAAGTCTAGACGCTGTAAATAAACCGTCGTTACACCGTATTATCACAAAAGTTTCTTAATGATTATCCAATGATCATATATATAAATTTTAACTTAGAATTGAAAATTTAGCTAAAAATATGTCTTCGAAAAATATTATTTAGTTAAAGTGTAAGTACCCAAATACAATACATATTAAAATAAAAGCTAAACTCACTTAAGTATTATTTTAAAAAAAATCAGTAATCTGTTGTGGTAATCGTGTTAAAATCTAACACGCGCTTTAAATGGCCATGTGTAATCGTTAATACGTGCGAATTTTTTTCTGCATTTAAATAAGGTCCTTTAAAGAGCTTCCATTCTGAGTAGTCTACACGATGACCATTTAGATAAGGCGCTTCACCAAATACACATTTAATATAATTGCCGCGTAAAGTTGTTATTTCAACTGATGGTTTAGGCTCAAGCTTAAATGTGAAAGGCAAATTACGTATGCGCTGTTTGAATATTTCAAAATCTTTAAATTCACTTACAGAAGCAGCTTGCATAATTGTTCCGTTTTTTAAGAAAGGACTGTAGAGACGTTTGTCACCAAAATTAAACGGATCACCCGGTAGCCATGATTTATCGCGTGCTATTGGTTCTAATGTATAAGCTGCAAGTGGCCTATAAGCTAGGTAGGTATTACCTCCTTGAGCGAAAATCCAACCAGATGAATCTATAACTAAGTGACTTAAATCTTTTGAAATAAATCCATTAACATGCGGAAATCGTGTACCTACAGGAATATTATAAAGTGCAATAACTGTATCTAAGTTTTGATAGACTTGTTCAAAACGTGATCCACCAAGTAATTTACCTGGAAAATCATACGATGGTTTTCCCTCAAGCATAACGCGCTTAGGCATTTCATCTGGCATTACAGTAAAACAGGTTTCAAGATCATCTGTTGAAGATATAGGATTCATGGAGAACATTGTGTTATGTACACCACGGGGATCGGGCACTGCCCAAGTTATATCCCATGCATGTGTTTGTATCGGATCAACGAGACCACCCTGATATGAACCTACAGCATAATCAATACATGTATAATTTGTCTTATAAATAAGAGCCGTAAGCACATCACTGTTTCGCCAGCGTCTCCTAGTACGTTTTAAGTCTTCCTGAAGAAAATCACCTTTTCTATCGACTGCTATATTATAAATTACTTCAGGCACAGTGTAATTCTTTGCCATGCAAGCATACATACCACCCCAACCTGCATACCCTTTAGGAGTGGGTGTATTTCCAAACATTAACCATGTAAAATACGATGCAGCAGTGTTCCAAGGTTCAACGACAGCCTCATCAAACGATCTTGCGTTAGGACCATGAATAACGCCTTGAAGCGTATTTTGAGCTAAATCAGCAAACATCCAGTCAAGCATCATTTGACCTCGTTTTTTCATCAAAGGGTCCTTAGCCCAAGAGGCTAACATCGCCATTGGAATTGCGTATTCAAGAATATAGTTTGGTACGTTAAACTCTCCCTGCCCAATCGATGTTGTAAGATCCATCCAGCTAATAAGGTATTCACGGGTTTCAGCTAAATTTTCTTTAGAACTTTTTCCGTTATACCAAGACTCTGCGGGTTCATTTGGATAAAGCTCACTCATTAAATACAATGACGTATGATACATTGCCCAGTGATTTTCAGTATCACCTCTGAGCTGCATATTTGTGTGCCATGCTTTGCGTATCGATTGTCTTGCTTCAATCGATAGAAGATCTCTACCTAAAAAAGCTATCTCTACGACAGGGAACATCCAAAAAGGCCCACTTCCTTTTTGACCAGGCTCCATTTTACTCATTAAACTAATGATTTTATTTGAACACGATTGAGTATCTTGCCGTAGCGCTAATTTTGCCGCAACTATAGTAAAATCATTGCTTATTATTTTATCAAAATTCGCCTGATTGGACGACCACGTAAGAACTTCATTGATTCTATTTTCATATTCCTTACGCCTTAATTCAGAATTTACCTCAACTCTTTGATTCCCAACAGGTGCTAGGTAAGAAGGCTGTGCCTTTAATTTATCATTACTTAAAAAAATAAGAAATAATGTAATAAGT
>Ga0114962_10000887_pt1 | contig 25957 bp, 19 predicted proteins | sample C_130820_MF_Meta_FD_87017 | JGI IMG/M metagenome (GOLD analysis project Ga0114962, IMG submission 87017) | Freshwater microbial communities from Lake Croche, Canada to study carbon cycling - C_130820_MF_MetaG | ecosystem: Environmental > Aquatic > Freshwater > Lake | place: Lake Croche, Canada... | reverse complement strand
GGTGTGCTAGATTCCTGGACCAGCAACCTCCAAAACAAGCCACAGATGAAATCGAAACCACGCAAGCTGGATTTGAACAGAAGGAAACGAAGGCAACAAAGAATTCTCTCTCTTCCTTTCCTTTGTTACCTTCTGTAGAAAACCAATCTTTAGGGTGCGCCGAGGAGTAGATAGATCGAGGTCTTCTTTCCCGTGTAATCGTTCGACTGAGCTCACGCCGAAGTCCTCTTCAATCCGTGAAATCTGTGGTTAATCTATCCGGCTCCTAGACTCCAACTTCAACGTTCGGGTTCAAAAATGTTACAGGCGCTTATGGATTGAGCTTCAGTCGAAGAAAATCCCGCTGAGTGTGGCCAGCTCGCCGCGCACCTTGTTGATGCGGAACTTCACCGATTGGTTGTACTTGTAAACCAAGTAGGTCCCGCCGGTAAACTTGTCCACGATCTTGACTGGAGCGATCAGGTTGAGAGTGGTGGCATCAAACATCTCCACTGCCATCCGGCTGCCTTCGTTAGCCCAGTCAACAAAGTACAGCGCCACCTGATAGTCGTGCTTGCCTTCGATACCGATGGTGAATGACATTGTCTGGCCGTTGTTGGAATAGCAGGTGGCGTTGCGGGTGGGGGGATTGCGGGTATTCGGGGCGAGCGCCCGTTTGTCACTGGTGGCGGTGGCCCACACGGTCGCATCCAGCACGCCGGTTTTCGGGAAGGCACGGTAATAGTCCAGCCCAGTCACATACTTCGGCAGGGATTTCTCATCGTGCTGCTCGCCGTGATAATTGCACAGCACGTAACCTCCCTTCCCATACTTGCCACCCCAGTCGCCGCCTGTGCTCGTGTCCGGCTTGAGCGATGCTGCGGCATACTTCACCGGTGGCTCGTCATAGGCGGGTGTCTTGCCGCTGTAGGTGGTAGTGAGCGCATAAGTTCCCGGTTCAACGCCGCTGAAAATCACAAATTCAGGATTTTGACTCGCGGCATTGATGCCGTCCACCGCACGGTAGCTGCCATCCCAAGCCAGTTTCCCATTGATAGATATACTGACAATGGTCTTGCCAACCTTGGGAATGCCGATGCGGCCTACGGTTCCCGGCGGTGCTGTTACCACGCCGGTGCCGGTTGTCAGATCAAAGCTGGCGCTAATGCTGCCGTGCGGGGTCGGTGTCTCGCCGGCCACCCGGGTGAGCGTGCGACCCGGATGCGGCATGATATCATAAGTTGTAAAACCCGCCCGCGTAGGCACTATGCCCAGCACCTCTTCGTTGAGCCACTTGACCACGCCTGCCCCCCAGGGGTGGCACAGACTGATAATTCCGCTTTGACCGTTAGGCACGGCGGCGTTCACTGCCAATGCCTCATTCCATGACGGCCGATAGGCCTCCAAAGTGGTGGTGGCACCATAGTTGAGCATCCCGCCCCACATGTCGCGCACCGAGCTGAGGGCGTCGTCATGCTTGCCCATGCGTGCCATCGCCTGAATGATAAAATACTGGTTGAAGGGGGTATACGAAACACGGTTGACCCGGTCCTGAAACCACTTTTTATACAGCGGCGCTTGTTCCGCCGGGGTCAAATTGCCGGTGTTGATGGCGTCGGCCGCGGCATGCAGCCCAAATCCGCCAAGCCAGCCATCGCTCTGGCGCAACATCGCCATTTTTGTTTTGGCATATCCTAGGTACTTGGCTTGCAGATCCGCCCGGCCGCACTGGCCCATCGCCTCAGCAAAGTCGTTCCACGCCCGAATCGAGAGCATCTTGTAGGCATTCTGCGCTTCCTGGCAAGACCTGAACCAGATTTCAAACCCGGCACACAGGCGCTCATCCCAGCCGTAGAATCGAAGCGGTGGATCCGTTCCAAACACCGTGTAAGCGTCATCAAGCTTGGCGCAGGCGTTGTTGATATAACCTTCAAGCGTGGCTGTGTCACCACTGTATTGATAGTAATCCAACAAGCTCAGCACCCAGTACAGCGAGTAACTGCGGATGCCGTTGCTCTGGCTGGATGTGTTGTCAATGTTCTTCTTGATCAAATCCAAATTGCCGAAGGCAACTAGCGCCGCCGCCTGCGATGTGTGCGCATCGCCAGTCCACGACATCCGATCGCCCCGATCCATCAGGATGGAGCCGAAGTAGTTCTGGCACAGCGAGGCCTTCACGCCATAGGCCGACATGTACCACGCCTTGGTCAACAGCGCGTCGCTGCAGGCAAAGCTGCCCGCGTAATTCGTCGGCTTGATCTGGCACACCGCGCGGATGCCGGTGATATGCCATGGCTTGCTAGCCGCCTTGACGTTGATCCAGGCGAAGCGCACGCCTTCGTAGAGTTCCTTGTTCAGTTCGAGCCGATAGGTATTGCCGTACTTCACCGCCACCTTGCTTTTGTTGACCCCAGGCTCGTTGTATTCACTGATGCCAATTTCCACCTCGCCCGGGCAGTCCGGACTGTCGAATTCAATCCATGCACCGCTTTCAACCCCGAAGTCCAGCCGCATCGAACCCGTGCCCTTGACCGTGATGTTAGTTGCGTCCGCAGTTGCTGAGCCAAGATTGTCAAAGGCTTCCGCCTCATCCGCCACCGCCGTTCGCGGCTTGAGAAAATAGATTTGCAGGCCATCGCCCGCCTTGGGATCCTTCCAACGATACGCCACCAACGGGTCAGGTGAGTCCTTGACTGACAATCCGCTGAAGCCGCCGCCGCTCAACAGCGGATAGGGCTCGGCAATGGCGGAGGGGCTTTGCAGCATCAGCCCCGCAGGCAGCTTGCCCGGTGCGAAGTCATCGGCCGCCGCCTGCACCATGGCTAGCGCCATCATGCCGAGGGCCAGGGCACCTGTGTTCTTCACCGCCAGGCGTGCCGATGTGGGGGCTAGCTCAGGTTTAGCGTTAAATCTTTTGGGCTGTGGGTGCATGGTATAAATCGGTTCGATCAAACGGGGGGGGAGTTTCCTGGCTGCTCGGCCTGCCTTGTGAGCCGCCGATTCAGCCGTATATACGCGTCTGGAGCGAGCATTGTTTCACTTATCGTGTCATTGGCAATCCTCACCAGCCTTTTTTCAGTTAGGACATTCTGGTGTCCGTACGGACACCAGAATGTCCAGGTGGTGTAGCCGGGTTTCTCGCTCTACCCACCTGGTTTTCACGGCACATCCCCCCGCAATTGGAATTTTTTGATGGAATCCATGCAGCGAGGTAATCTCTGTTAGAACATCCTGCTGTCCGATCGGACACAGGGATGTCCTAACAGAGGTGCTGGCGGTTCATTATCCAGACAGCGGGTGCCGCCAGGCGGGAATTGGATGGATCGACGCTGATGCCATTGAAGCCAGGAAGCCCAAACATTTCAGCCCAAATAGTTCAGCCCAAGCTAAGCGTTGCGCGAATGCCAGGCGGGAATTGCAGCCCGGCTGAATGGCTAGCCATGGCGGTGAGCCGAATTGGCAGAGTGGATTGCGCCAGCGATGGAAAGTTAGTGAAACGTCACTGCATACGTCTTGCCGGCGGGACCGGTGGCGCTCAGCACCGTCTTGCCGCCGCTGGTGACCGTGACTTTCTGCTGGTCGCCATCGCGCTCGACGAGCAAATCCCAGCGGTGGCCGAAGGCACACAAGTCGCGCAAGGCCATGCGTGGCCAGGCCCTCGGCAGCCATGGGCTGCACTCGAATGCATCCAAGCCGGTGGGGACGATGCCGAAGAGGCCTTCGGTGAACACGCGCGGATAGAGCGAACCGGGGCAAAGCATGTCGATGGCATCTTCGTCAGGGTAGGGGCCCTTGCAGCCGAAGATCTGGGCGGCGACCACCCGGCGTGTTAGATCGAGTGCTTCTTCGGTTTTGCCGGCCTTGAACAGAACCCGCAGTGCATAGTAAGTCTCGCGGCCCCATTCGGTCGGGCGGGTGGATTCCGCCAGGATGTCGGCGCCCTCCATGCGGTTAGGCCAGAGTTTATTGGAGAGCAGGGCGGCCACGGTGCCGTCCTTGCGCTCGGTGATGCCCATGGCCAAGGGCAAGAGAATCCAGCCGCGCAAGGTGGTGTTGTCCTGGTAATAGCGATAGGTTTTGAAGCCCTCGATTTCCGCGCCGAAGTACCCCTCAATGCCCATGCGCAAGGCATCGGCACGCTGGTTGAAATCCGCCGCCACGGGTTTATCGAGGGCCTGCGCGAGGCGTGCCGCCTGCCGGTAGCCGCCGTAGGCTAGGGCGGAAGTGCTCAGGTTGGCCTTGCCTGTCGGATAGCGGTCTTCCATCTCATCGGTCTGCGAGGCGACGATGCCGTCGGGGGTGGTGTGGCTGATGACCGAGGCCGCGCTGAATTCTATCAGCGGCCACAATTCCGCGGCGGCGGCGCGGTCGCCTTGGAACAGCAAAAATTTGGATAGGCCGTAGAGCACCATGGCATCATCACCGCGTTCGTGTTGGGTTAGACTGAGGGCTGGGCCTTCGAACGAGCCGGGGAAGGGGACGATGCCGTGTTGTTGGCAGTGGTCCTGCCAGATGCGATACATATTCATGCCGGCGCGGTTTAATCCGGCATCACCGAAGAACGGAAACAGCGGGCTGGAGTACTCCACCGGATCGTTGGCCCAGATACCCGGCGCATAGATCAGACTGCCGTTGTGTGTGATGACGCCTTTGATCGTCTCCATCGGACATTCCAACACATGGAATTTCTGCAAGGTGAACGCCAAGTTGAGTTGCGCATCAGGGGTTTCCAAGCGGCCGGGGCCGCGCCAGGCGGCGTCGGCCACGGCGCGGCGTGCGGCGCGAGCGGCCGCTACGTCGGGCACGGGCTTAGGCGATGCGGTCAAATGGGCGACCATGCTGGCGCTGAAGGCAAGCTCGCCGCCGGGTTTTACCGCGATGGATTCAACGCCCGCGCAGGTCCGGATAATTTCGACCTGCGCGTCCACCGCTGTCACTTTCGAGTTAGGGGCGACCTTCACTGTCAGCGTCTTATCGCTGGTGTTGTGCACTTGCCACTCATCGATGACGGCGGCCTCGCCCATCGATGGATAGACCGTGCGGGTGACCACCACGCCCCCGCTCATCGGATAGGTGAGGGTCAGCATGCCGTCAAAGGTGGCGGTCGCCGGGACCAGGCATGGCAGCACTTGGTCATTGATGAGCAGTTCAGGATCCGAATCACGGCCAGTCTCCTGCAAGAGCTTCTTTTGCTTGTTGTCCGCCTCGCTCCGCACATGGTAGAAGCAGGCTTGATAGGAAAACCCTTTGACCGGATCCACCAGCACCTGCATCACCACCTTGCGGCCTTGCATGCACATGACCAGCGCTTGCTTGCCGCTGCAATCGTGGCTGATGCGGCCAGCCGCATCGGCCACCCAGAAGGCGGGCGCGGCCGGCTGTGAAACGGCCAAGCAAGGCATCATGGCAGCTGCCATGGCCAAAATCAGCATGCGAAAAGTGTGTCTCATAAGATTTTCTATCGGTCAATTATCCATGTGGCCAGAAGACATGCCAGATACGGTCAGCAGCCAGCCCGTCTTTCAGCAAAAGGCAAAAGACAGAAGACAGAAGACAGAAGACAGAAGACCGCTGCGCTCCAAGACGCAAGACAAGATGAGAGATGTGCCACGCGCTGCTTCAACGGCAAGCGCAATCGCCCGACAGAATAATGTTGCCATGCGCGGACTCGTTTCACTTACCCTTCCAGACCGCCAGCCAGCGTGCTCTGCACATGTGGCCTACACCGAAAATCCCACAATCCACAGGTTTCTCTACTATTTATCTGTCACCCTGTAACGAGAAAACGCAGTCATTTACTGAGCACTTCGGCTGAGGCCGTACTGGGTGCTGCGGTAGAAGACTGCCAAAATGCCAAAGCAGGCGGCGATCATCGCGCCGAGTGTGGCCCACAACTCCAGCCAGCCGCTGCCGTCGGCGTGGAGCAAGCGCCCGCGCAGCCAGCCGCAGAGCAAAGCACCGAGCAAAGGGCCGAGGCCGTTGGCGGCGAGAGTGAGCAGGCCTTGCGCCTGGCCCTTAAGAGCGGGCTCGACGCGTCGATCCAAGAACACCTGTGCCGTGACGAAATAGAAGGTATAACAAATCCCGTGCAGAGCGATGCCGCCGATGTGCCAGCCTAGCAAGCCGCTGGCACCCGCGTAGGCGCTCATGCCATAGCGCAAGACGGAGAGCGCCAGGGCCCACAGCAGCAGGGTTTTCACGCGGAAGCGCGTCATCAGACCCGCCACCCCGAGCATTGCGAACATCTCGCTCCACTGCGCTATGGCCATTGTCGCCGTCGGGTGCTTGCCGCCGAGTACGATAAGTTGCTGCGGTGCCAACATGTAAAAACCTGCCAGCGGAATTGAAAACAACAAGGTCACCGTGAAGAACACCAATTGATTGCGCTCCCGCAGCAAACCGAAGATGCCCATGCCCAGCGAATTGCGCCAAGATCCCGCGCGGCCCAGTGGCGGGGTGTCTGGCAGGCCCAGCGCGACGAGTCCAGCCAGGGCGGTCGCCACCGCCGCCGCACAGCCAGCCCCCGCGCTGGCGTCGCTCTTGAGGACATAGCTTGTCAGGTATCCGGCCAAGACCCAGCCGACGGTCGAGCCCATGCGGACGAGGGGGAATTGCCGCTCGCCTTGCGTTAGGTGGGTGAGGGCCACCATTGCCAGCAAGCCCCAGGACGGGCCGGCCAGAATTGCGTGAACCATCAAGATGCCGAAAAAGCACCATGGATTCCAATGCAGGGCGAGGCAGCTGAAGGCCGCTGCCAGGGCTACGGCGGCGAGCAGCGAGGACGCTGCATAGAGGCGGTTGGCAGCCACCCGTTGGTCGGCCAAGGCCCCACCGATGAGTGGTGAAACCAGAGCGCCGAGCGGGCCGATCATGAAGGCCAAAACCACCCAACTGCTCAAGCCCTGCGCGCTGAGGATATTGGTCAAGGCCGGCACCCACAGGCCGGGTGCCATGCCTTGAAAAAAGTAGGCCAGCCACAGCCAACTGGAAACTCCCACGCTGCTTGCCGGTTGGTCTATTGCACTTGTCACGCCGATGTTCTACTCCGTCGCCGTGGCATTACCAGCAGGATATTGCCCATCCAGAGCTTTCGCGCGGAGGGCCGGTTTTAGCCCAGAAACCGAGGTTCAACACAACTCGAGATTAGATAAACCACGGAATACACGGATTTTACGGCTTAAAATAGGGGCAGTCCAGAGCTTTGACTGTGCTGCAAATGGTGCGCTAATCTAAAGAAAAAATCCGTGTAATCCGTGTAATCCGTGTAATCCGTGTAATCCGTGTAATCCGTGTAATCCGTGGTTTCATGATCAACTTTCAGATTTCAACTTCAGATTTCGGTTTTAGGCCGCTGGCCGTGGCTTGTCAGGCCAGTCGCTCCGCCAGATAGGCTGTCCACAGAGTGGCGACGATGGCCTCCTGGGCGCTTTCCATTTGGGTACGAGCGGCGGGTTGGTCGTCCTCGTGGCTGGCGAGGTGGAGCAGGCCATGAACGAGGTAGCGGAGGATTTCGCGGGGCAGCGGTTCGGCATAGTCGGCGGCCTGGCGTTTGGCGACCTCGACGCCGATGACGATTTCGCCATGGTGGAAAGTGATTACATCCGTGGCGCCCTCAATGTTCATGAACTCGCGGTGAACCCGCTCGCTGGTGGCGTCATCCACCAGCGCGACCTCGATGGTGGCCAGATGCAGCAGTGGGGAGTCGTCCAGTGCAGCGTGCACGAGGGCGAGGGCCGCGGCTTCTGCGGCGACTTGCTCGAGGACGGTGAGCCAGGTTTCGGGAATGTCCACGGCCTGTTGATGGTTGCCGATGATGATTTCGAGGGACATGATGATGAGTGGGGTGGGTGCTTAGGCGGGCGAGGCGGGCGAGGCGGCCGACTGCTGCGAGAGGATTTGCGAATTTATCTCCAAGCTGCTTGGCGGGGGGCGCTGCGATTCGCTGCGCTTGGGTGTGGACGGTGGACGGTCATCCTCCCGAGGATAGTCAATGCGGGCGTGTAACATGCTGCGCAGAGTGGCGGCAAAGCTGTCTTTGACGATGGCCAGTTCCCTGATCGTCAGCGGGCAATCATCGAGTTGCCCGTCGGTCATCTTAGACCGGACCAAGTCCTCGATCAATGCGCGGATTTTCGCCAGCGTCGGCTTGCGCAGCGAACGCGACGCACTTTCCACCATGTCGGCTAGAGCGATAATGCCGCTTTCGCGGGTGCTAGGCAATTGGCCCGGGTAGCGGAAATTTTTTTCATCGACGTGGGGCAGGTCTTCGGGGTTTTCCAAGCCGCGGTCGACCTTGTCGAGGTTGGTTTTTTTTTGTTCCTGGGCACGGCGGTAGAAGTATTGGACGAGCGAATCGCCGTGGTGCTCTTGGATGACATGGATGATGCGCGGGTTGAGCTTGTGTTTGATGGCCATGTCCACGCCATCTTTGAGGTGAGCAATGATGATGAGTGCACTCATCGTCGGAGTGAGCGAGTCATGCGGGTTGTCGGCTCCGTCCTGCTGGTTTTCGATAAAATAGGCCGGCTTTTTGAGTTTGCCGACATCGTGGAAATACGCACACACGCGGCACATCACGGCGTTGGCCCCGATTTTCTCCGCCGCGGCTTCGGCGAGCGAGGCGACCACGAGGCTGTGGTGGAAGGTGCCAGGGGCCTCCAGTTGCATTTGGCGCAACAGCGGATGATTGAGGTCGCTGAGTTCCAGCCAACTGATGTCGGTGGTGAGCTGGAAGAGTTCTTCGAAGACCGGCAGCAGGCCGCTGATGAAAAGCGCCACAAACAGCGCCGTGCCGAGGGCCGCGGCACTGCCCAAGCAAAAGACTTCTAGGTGATCCATTGCGCCGCTGCCAAAGCAGGACATCAGATCCAAGCGCCCCCACAGGTTCGCTATGAGCAGCGACACAAGCCCAGTGAAAATGCCTGCCCGCAGCAATTGGCCGCGCTTGCGCACGTTGCCGGTGAGCAGCACCGCCGTGAGACCGGACACCAAACTGAGCGTGAGAAAGCCGAGCATGTCCTGCGGCGGCACCAGCAGACTGCCGATGAGGCTGACGCAGAGGGCGGAAAATGCCCCGACGAAGCGCCCGAGTAGGATGCCATGGAGCATCGGCACCAAGGCGAAGGGCACCAGCAGGTAACGGAATACCTCGGGCACCTCGCTGGAATGAGCTAGGCGCAGAATCAGGCTGACGATGAGCAGATGAATGAGATTGCCACCCAGCACCAAGGTGACGCGGCTGTTGCGGCGGCATGGGACTTGGCGGTTGGTATGCAACATCACGACTGCGGTGAGTGCCAGCACGAATCCGAACAACGCCCGTCGCAGCGAGTCCTCGGCGGAGCCGTTGGCATCAGCCTCGAGGATGAGCACGACGGTGGCCACGGCAAAAGAGGCATACAGGGTGAACTTGACGGTGAAGCTCTCCTCGAGTGCCTGAATCGCCGGGTTTTCACTGTAAACCCGGCGTTTGCGCCCGGATGAGAGCCCTTGGCGAGCGAGTTGCCAACGTTTGATTGCGTCTAGGAATCCCACAGCGTTGTTAATCAGTTGCTCGCCCAGCACCGGCACACGCCGGACTCGTTGCGGCCGGCACCCTAGCCCAGTCACAAACTCTTGGCAATCGACAATTCACCCCGAAATTCGAAATTGAAATCAGCAAATCATGGCTCGCCTGTGGCGTCGTCGCCTCAGGCCGGCTGCAAGTGCGCGTGCCAGCGTTGAATTTCCGCCCGCACATTGGCGATCGAAGGGGAGCCCGGGTTGCTGCGGGCGGCCAGCGCACGCTCCAGCGAAAACACCGCAGCAGCGTCAGCTCCGAACGCGGGATCGAGCGCCGCAAAATCCAGTTGATCGAGCGGGGTGGCGCTGCGGAGGGACTCGGCGACCGCCTTGCCGACCAATTCATGGGCGTGGCGGAAGGGAGTGCCGGTCTTGACCAGGTGATCGGCCAGATCGGTGGCCAGCAACATCGGATCAGCGGCGGCGCGGCGGCAATTGTCCTCGCGCAACTCCATTGCGGCGATCAGTTCAGTGTTGACGGCGAGTATGAGCCGCAGCGTGTCCACCGAGTCAAACAGCGGCGGCTTGTCCTCTTGGAGGTCGCGATTGTAGGTGAGGGGGAGGCCTTTGAGGGCGACAAGCAGGTTCATCAGATTGCCTACCAACCGGCCGGTTTTTCCGCGGGTGAGTTCGCAGACGTCGGGGTTTTTCTTTTGCGGCATGAGCGACGAGCCGGTGGTGTGGGCGTCGGAGAGGGCGGCGAAGGCGAATTCACTGGTGCACCAGAGGATAAGATCTTCACTGAGGCGGGAGAGGTGGGCACCGCACAGCGCCATCACAAACAGCAACTCAGCGATGTAGTCGCGGTCGGCGATGGCATCCATCGAATTGTGGGTGATGCCGTCGAAGCCAAGTTCCGCGGCAATGGCGTGGCGGTCGAGGTTGATAGTCGAGCCAGCCAGCGCGCCGGAACCCAGCGGCGAAATGTTGAGGCGCTTGCGGCAATCAGCGAGGCGGCTGTGGTCGCGTTCGAGCATCTCGACGTAGGCTAGGAAATGGTGACCGGCAGTGACCGGTTGGCCACGCTGGAGGTGGGTGTAACCGGGGATGACAGTGGCGGCATAGCGTTGGGCGCGTTCCAGCAGCGCGAGCTGGAGGCCGCGGATGGCGCTGCTGAGGCCATCGATTTCGCAGCGGCAATACAGGCGGGTATCGGTAGCGACCTGGTCGTTGCGGGAGCGAGCGGTGTGGAGTTTGGCACCGGGCGGGCCGATGCGGCGGGTCAGTTCCGCCTCGATGTTCATGTGGATATCTTCCAGCGATGTCTTGAACTCGAATTTGCCGGCGCGAATGTCCGCCTCGATGGCCTCCAGACCGCCCTCGATGGCGGCAAACTCGTCGGCGCTAAGCAATCCGGCGACGAGCTGGCCACGGGCATGGGCGATAGAGCCAGCGATGTCGTGCGGAAACAGCCGCCAGTCATAGGAGATGGACTCGCCGAATTGTTGGACGAGAGACGAAGTATCTTGGGAGAAGCGGCCTTTCCACATGGTGTTATGAGAGTTGGTAGAATTGTTCCCAGCCCTTGCGGGGTGGGGGACCGGCCAACAAGGCGTTGGCAACGGGATGATTGGTGATCTGTTTGGTTTGTCTATCAAATTTAAGCTGGCCGTTGACGTGTTGGGCGATGACGCCTAACACCATGACCTGGCTGAGGGGGCCGGCGACGGCGAAGGACGAGCGGCAGTTTTCCTCGCCCTTGCAGGCGAGGAGGAAGTTGGCGAAATGGTTGGACGGGCTTGGGGGCACGGCGGGCAGTTTGGAGGCGATGTCCCTGGCCTTGGCTTGGGGAATGATTTCTAGGGTGGAGCCGTGGGAGCCGCCCTTGAAGGTGAGGTCCTCGCCATAAATCACCTTGCCCGGCCCACCCGTCTTGGTGTCGATTTTGCCGGCGCTGGGTGGTGGGATGTTGCCATCCACCACCGCCTGGCCAAACTCATCTGGCAACGGCGGCAAGTTTTTCACGCCGTCATACCAAGTGAGGTCCAGTGCTGGCATCTGGTCGCGTTTGGGAAACTTGAAGCAGAGGGTGGAGGCCTGGGGGAAGATGAAGTCGCTAGGACCGTCGGCCTTGAGCGAATGGATTTCCTCGGGCAGTCCGAGGTGGAGAAACTCGTGGGCGGTATCGAAGATATGAGCGCCCCAGTCGCCGAGCGCGCCGTTACCGAAATCAAACCATGAGCGCCAATCCCCGTTGGTGTAGCCTTTGTTATAGGCGTGGGGTCGGGCGCTGCCCAGCCAGGTGTCCCAATCGAGCGAGGTGGGGACCGGCTGATCGGGCAGGTAGCCGGCCACTTGCATGCCGTGCCAGCGGCGGCCGCTATTCATGAAGGCGGTGATTTTAGTGACGTTTTTGATGATGCCCGCCTCGGTCCACGCCTTGAACTGGAAATAGTTGGCCTCGGAGTGGCCTTGATTGCCCATTTGTGCGGCCACCTGGTACTTTTTCTCCGCCTGCATCATCAGCTCCACCTCTTGGAACGTGTGGGCCAGCGGCTTTTCCACGTACACATGCTTGCCCATCGACATCGCCAGCATCGCGATGGGGAAATGCGCGAAGTCCGGCACCCCGATGCTCACCGCATCAATCTCGTTGTCGAGTTTTTCGAGCATCTTGCGGAAATCCTGGAACCGCGGCACCTCGGGAAATTGCTTGAGAATTTCCAGTGTGTGCGGCGCGCCCATGTCCACATCGCACAGCGCGACGATGCTGCACAAACCCGTGGCGTGCATTGCCTGGATATCGTGCTTGCCGCGGTTGCCGATGCCGCAACAGGCGAGGCGCACCTTGTCGCCGGCTGGCGCTTTGCCGCTTGCCCAGCGCGACTGGGCCAACAGCGGCGTGGCGGCAACGAGCGAACCGGCACCCGCGCCGAGCATGCCTTTGAGGAAGCTGCGGCGTTGGAGCGGGGATGGGAACAGGGGCAGGCTCGGATCGGATGGCATGGGGGTTTTGGTGGGAGGGGAGGGGATAGCCAAGCCGAAACCACGGCACTTGGCAAGTGTGGGCACTGCGCCCTGTATTGGGGGGCAGCTCCGCGGGCGGGGCTGGCGGGCTATCAGGGATATATCGAAAAATAGCAACTCCGTTCATTCTCTCCCCATTGGCCGCTGGGCAGGATGCCCGGTCCACGTGCTGCGGCCATTCTGCCCGCACAGCCCATGCGAAGTGCACGCAGCCCGCGCCAGGTCCGCTACAGCCATTTTTTGCGGCGAAAAAACAGATACATGGCGACGACCACGGCGAGCATGAAGAGCCAGAGATAGACATAGCCGTAGCGGCTGTGCAATTCGGGCATGTTGAGCCATTGTTCGCCGTCCTTGTAATCGAAGTTCATGCCATAGACGCCGACGATGAAGGTGAGGGGAATGAAGAACGCGGAAATAACCGTGAGCACCCGCATGATCTCGTTGGTACGCATGCTAACGGAAGATAGATACAACTCCAACAAACCGGCGCTGAGTTCCCGGTAACTTTCGACGAGGTCCATGATGCGCAAGGTGTGGTCGTAGCAATCGCGCAAAAACACCTTGGTCGGCGCGGTGACAAATGGGCTCTCGTCGTGGAGCAGCGAATTGATCAGGTCGCGTTCCGGCCACACGGCGCGGCGCAGTTGCATCAAGGTCCGGCGATAATCATGCAAGGTGGCGATGCAGGCGGCGCGCGGCCGCTGCAGCATCTCGGTCTCGAGATCCTCGAGCGCCTCGCCGAGGTCCTCGAGGATCGGAAAACAATGGTCGATGATGGTGTCGAGCAGCGCGTACGTTAGATAGTCGGGCCCCATTTTGCGGATCCAGCCCTTGCCCGAGCGGAGGCGTTGGCGGATAGGCTCCAACACGTTGCAGCTTGGATCTTCCTGGATGGACAGCAGAAACCCCTTGCCAAGAATTAGGCTAATCTGCTCGCCGATGAGCCGCCCATCCCCGCCATCGCGGTAGATCATCAGTGCCACAATGAACAGGTGCTTATCGTAAGGCTCAATCTTTGGCCGCTGGCCGGCGTGCAGAATGTCTTCGAGGGTGAGGGGATGCAGGCCGTATTTTCCCCCCAGCGCCTTGAGCGCGTCGAGGTCGCCGAGACCGTTGAACTCGATCCAGTGGACCTTGCCGTCCCCGCCGGTGGCCGCCGGCAGTTCCGCGACACTCTCGACGCGGTGTTCGGTGAGCGAGTCGGCATCATATTCCAGCCACCGGATCACCGGCAAACTGGCCTCGGTGGGCGCGAGCGCTGTGAGGGTAGCCGGCGGCGTGCCCGGCAAGGCGTAACGGGATTTGAACATCGGGCGCGAGCCTAGGCGATGTGCCGCAGCATGGGAAGTGATATCCCTAGCGAGGCTGCGCCTCAGACCTAAGAGAAGAAAACTTGTGTTGCCTCAACCAGAATTCCGAGGCTGAAATCTGCAATTCGATCATGAAACCACCGATTTTACGGATTTTTTAGATGTGAATTCTCTCACCATTTGAAACACAGCGCCCCCCTATTTTAATCCGTAAAATCCGTGTAATCCGTAGTTCATCTATCCTCGAGTTTTGTCAAACTTCGGTTTTCGGGCTCAATGCTGTACCGCCACCTTGCTGCCCTTGGTTTGGCCGATCGAGGTTAACAATTTAGCAAACCACGGCGTGTCGATGTCAAACGGCTTGCCGCCCTTGATGCGGTCGAATTCGATGGCGCGCAGGACGTTGTTGCGATCCTCGTCGTGACCGATGACGCCGCCTTCGCGGCGCATCGCGCATTCGACGGCGAGATCCACGCAACCCTTGATCAGGCGCTGGTCGGCTAGATTCGCCGCCGCCGCACGGCTGTAGTAACCGCTCTTTTGAATCAGGGTTTTTTCGGCACCGAGCTTGGCCGCAAATTCTTTGCCGACGTAGGCGCCCGGATTGATGGCGTCGAGCTTGATGTGACCGAAAGCATCGCGCGGCACGCTTTGGCCGGCGGCTTCCATCGCACGCACGATGTCATCCACCCCGGCACCTTCCGAAATGAAAATGTTCACGTTGTCGATTTCGTCCATCAACTTGCCCAGGCGCAGCGCTTCCGCCGCGAAATCTATTGCCATCTCCGGGACATACACCGCGTGCACCGAAAAGCGCTCCTTGGTCAGTCCGAGTTCCGGCAGCCAGTCTTGCCGCTCCAGCGACTCCTGATAGTGGCGGGCGGTGGCGGCGGTGAGCCAACCGCAATTGCGCCCCATCACCTCATGCACGATGAGCATGCGTGGATTGGCGTTGTGCTCGGCGACCACGTTGGCAAAGTTGTTGGAACCATGCTCGGCGGCGGTCCATGCACCCAGACTCTGGCGGATAGGATAGACGTCGTTGTCGATGGTCTTGGGCAGCCCGATGACGGTTAGATTGTACTTGTTGGTTTCGAGAAACTTGGCCAAGTCGGCGGCGGTGGTGTTCGTGTCATCGCCGCCGATGGTGTGGAGTACGTCCACGCCGTCCTTAATCAATTGGTCGGTGGCGACCTTCTGCGGGTCCTGGCCCTCCTTGACTAGGCCGCGCTTGACGCAATCCTTGACGTTGGTGAGCTTGACGCGACTGTTGCCGATCGGACTGCCGCCGTAGCGGTGGAGGATGCCGGCATTGTCGCGGATGGTCGGCGTCACGGCTATGCTGTCGCCCATCAGCAAACCCTTGTAGCCACCGCGGTAACAGATGATCTCGATGCTCGGATCAATCTCCGTATAACGCTCAATGAGCGCCCCAATGGCGCTGGATAAACAGGGCGCAAGACCCCCAGCAGTTAAAATAGCAACTTTCTTCGGCTTGATCATGATCAGGGAATTGGGTGGGGGCATTCCGGACGCTCGACCGGAAAACGCCGCTGGCATAGGCGCAGCGCGGCTTTGTGGCAAGCCGTTTTTTACAGAACCTCACCTTTTTAAATTCCGCATTACATATATTGTCACAAGTTGTTACCCGGGGGCGACAATGGCCGTAACGCCGTGCGAGCCAGTGGTTTTGACGGTGCTTGGAAAATGCGCTGTAGGCGCGGGGTGCATTCGCGGCTGCACACGATACTTGGCAATCGACGATCTCTGGGTATCATGTGCGCCATGCGCTTTATTTTCCCCCTGTTCCTGTGTCTCGGATTATCCGCAGTTGCGGCGCCAGATGACGACAAGCCTGCAGAAGCCCCCAAAGCCGAAGCCAAGGCTGCGGCGGACAAGCTGCCGGAGGCAAAGGTTCACGAAGCCTCGGTGCTGATTGGCGGGAAAACGATTCCATACAAGGTCACGGTGGCCAAAATTCGCCTCGAGCAAGATGACGGCAAGCCGCGGGCCTCGATTTTCCATGTGAGCTATGAACGGACGGGTGTGGCGGATGCGGCCAGCCGGCCGGTACTGTTTGCCTTCAATGGGGGGCCGGGCTCCTCGGCGGTGTGGCTGCACCTCGGGGCCTTGGGACCCAAGCGCGTGGCGTTGCCCGGCGACGGCACCCAAGCCCCCTGCCCGCCCGCCCGCGTGATCGATAACCCGCTGAGCATCCTTGACGTGTGCGACCTGGTGTTCATCGACCCGGTGTCAACCGGCTACAGCCGCGTCGAAAAAGACAACAAACCCGAAGATTTCCACGGGCTGAATGAGGATATCGAGTCGGTGGGCGATTTTATCCGCCGCTGGGTCACCGAGCACGGGCGCTGGTCGGCGCCCAAATACCTGTTAGGCGAATCGTACGGCGGGGTCCGTGCCGCCGGCTTGGCCAACCACCTGCAATCGCGTTACGGCATGAGCCTCAACGGCGTGGTGATGCTCTCCACGCTGCTGGATTTCTCCACCCTCCAAACCTCCCCTGGCAATGATTTGGGGTATTTGGTGTTTTTGCCGTCGTTCACCGGCGTGGCTCATTTTCATCATAAAATCCGTGGTGACCGCGACGCGCTGGTCCGCGAGTGCACTGACTTTGCCTTCGGCGAGTACGCCACCGCCCTGCTCAAAGGCAACGCGCTGGATGAAAAATCCCGCGCTGCCCTCGCCGTCAAACTGGCCCGTTTCAGCGGCATCGACGCGGCGATCTGGCTGACCCACGACATGCGGCTCGACGCGACGTTTTTCCGCGCCGAACTGCTGCGCAAGGAAGGAAAGGTGATCGGGCGCTTTGATGCGCGCGTCGCGTGGGATACGGCTGATCAAGCGGCGCAGGCGCCCGATTGCGACCCATCATACGAACTTGCCTACGGCACCTTTGCCACGGCCATGCTCGATTACCTGGGCCGCGATCTGGGCTACAAGGAAGACCGCCCGTATGAAGTACTCACCGGTAAGGTCAATCCCTGGCGCTGGGATGCCAACAATGCCATCGTCAACGTCAGTGGCCGCCTCGCTAGCGCCATGCGCGACAATGCCTATCTGCGAGTGCTGGTGATGGGCGGCTACACCGATCTGGCCACCCCCCCGGAAGGTGTGGCCTATTCACTGCGTCACTTGTTAGATATGCCGCTGGCCACCCGCGGCAATATTCTAACCGCCAGATTTGATGGCGGCCACATGTTCTATCTCAATCCGCCGGATCTGGCTAAAGCCCGCATGGAACTGGTGAAATTCATCACCGCCGGTGAGCGCTGATTGTGAAGTAAGTCATTCAGGCCAAAATGCCCCTTGTTCTGCTTGATCAGGCTTGGTGGCAGGTCGAAAATTGCGGAAAATGACCAGGGCGGAAAATTCGAGCTTGCTGCGGGCGCGTTTCCCCCCTATAGATGCGCTTCAGGCAGCCTGAGAGTGACCGACGAACTGGCTTCGTTGGACATTCGCCCGCAAGCCACCGGCATCCAGCCACCTCATGATTTTTCTGAAACGATCCTTATCCAGAACTCCCGCAGCCGCTCGCATTGAGCGGTCAGGGCTCGCCGTCACCCACCCATGACCTTGGCGTTTGGTTCATCGTTTTGTATCCCACTTCGCACTGGTGTCGCGTCGCGGCTCGTCCGCTTGCACCCCCGTTGCGTCACATCCACCCACCGGAGGACATCGCCATAGCTAAGCCACAAAGAGACCAAAACAGGGGTCGTTTCCGCGACATGACGCGGATCAACGACCGAATCCGTGCACCCAAAGTCCGCGTCATCCTCGCCTCCGGCGAGCAACTCGGCGTGATGAGCTCTCGTGATGCCATGGCCAAGGCCATTGCCATGGGCCTCGACCTCGTTGAAATCGCCGGCCAAGTGGACCCGCCCGTCTGCAAGATCATCGACTACGGGAAATACAAGTACGAGCAAGCCAAGCTCAAGAAGCAAAAGTCCAAGAGCGCGACCCGGATGAAGGAAGTCAAATTCCGCGTGGTCACCGGCCAGCACGACTACAACATCAAGCTCGGACGTGCCGAGGGCTTTCTTGAAGGCAATCACAAGGTGCGCTTTGTGCTGCAATTCAAAGGCCGCGAAAATGCCCACAAGGACCTCGGCTTTGTCGCCCTCAATCGCATCATCGAGGACCTCAAGACAATGGCCCAGGTCGATCAACCGCCACGCCTCAACGGCCGTGCGGTAGCCATGATCCTCTCACCGCTGCCTGCACATCAGCGCAAGCGCAAGTTCCACCTCTTCCACGGCGAACTCATGGAGGAAGATGACTTCGATGAGGAAGAAGTGCCCGAGGACGAAGAAGTGCCGGATGAAGTCGTCGAAACGACCGACGAGGAAAGCCGCCCGGAAACCGCCTTGGAAGCTGACTTGGAAACCGAGTTGGAAGCAAGCCACTAACGGGCCTGCACCTCAGACCAAAGAAAAACACCGATTGCCTAACTTGGGCTGCACAATCGAGCGCCGGCTCAAGCCGGCGCTCCGTAACGTGCCAAGTGAGTCAGTGGCTTTCCCATTGCATGCTTGAAATTTTGTGATCCCCCCCTCATGCTCTATCTGTTTGATATTGATGGCACGTTGATAGACACCGGTGGGGCTGGGATGCGTGCGCTGCAGGAGGCGACGCAAGAGATATTTGGGTCGGCGGGGCCTGAGTTAGATCTAGCTGGCAGTACGGATCGAGGCATTGCGGAGTTCATTCACGCGCATTTCGGCATGCCCCCAGAGGACCGGCAGCTTGAGGATTTTTTCGCAATTTATCATCACAAACTTAACTGGCATCTGGCACATGGTCCAGCAAGTGGCAGGGTTCTTAGCGGCGTGCCGGAGGTCTTGACGGCCTTGGCCCGGCGGCCCGCTGCCACCCTCGGATTGCTCACCGGCAACACGGCCACCGGCGCGACTGCCAAGCTGCAGCACTTCAAGCTGGACACCTATTTTGGGTTCGGTGCGTTCGGTGGCGAGCATGTGGACCGCAACCAACTCGGCCCGCTGGCGCTGCAACGCGCCGCCGCACATGCCGGTCACCCGTTCACTGCGGCGCAAACCCTGGTCATCGGCGATACCCCCAAGGACATTGCCTGCGCTCATGCCATAGGCGCCCGCTGCCTCGCCGTGGCCACCGGCCGCTTCTCCATCGCGGACCTCACCGATGCTGGCGCAGACCGCGTCGTCGCAACCCTCGATGCTGCGCTGGAGTGGCTCTGATTTGTCGGACTCGCCCCTTCCCTTTCCGCCTGGCCCTGAGGTTTTTACGCTTAGGCAGCGTTCGTTGTTGCCAAAGCCATAAAAGCCCGTAGCTTTTCCCCGAGCAGGATTTTTCCACCATCCGGTGCCTGCATTCGGCCTCCAGCCTCGCGCCTTGCACCCGCATCCGGCGACCCTGGCCGGGTGGCAACACGGATTCCGGAGCCTCTTGTCTCAAACGGGCGGCAGCGCAAGCCAATCCGCTTCGACCTTGGTGATATCGGGTCCGCACCGTAGCGGAACCTCACCCCCGGCACACATAAGCCGGTCGTCGGAGAGGATGGGTCAGCACGCAGGTCCATTCCAGCAACGCCGGGCATCCTGCCCGCCGCACCGGGCCGCCCGAAACCACGACACCCATGCTAAACCATGTCGAATGCAACACCACACTCCCACAATCCGGGAGACCCCAAACGACGCCGCTCACGCGGCGGCCAAAACCGACGCAATAACAACCAACAAAACAACCGCGGTCAGGGCCGCGATTCATCCGACGTCCGCGACCACCGCGGCCAGTCCCAGAATCGTCACCCCAATGGCCCAAGCAACCCGAGCAGCGCGCCGCTGCGCAAGTACGCCCCAATCAAACTAAAGTGGTGGCAAAAATTGCTCCAACTCGTTAGCTGCGGCCTCTACAAAGCGCCGACCCGTCCGACGCAGCGTTCACCCCGCCAGCCCGAGTCCACCAAACCGGCGCTCGAGACGAAGGTGAAAAGCAACACTCGCAATCTGCGCAATGGTGACTCCGCAGCTGATACCGGCGGTGAACGCCGCGACGGTGAGCGGCGGCGAGATCGCGGTCCAGACCGTGGCAGTGCCCGCACAGGCGAGCGCAGCCGCGGCGGCGACCGATCCAGCGTGGAATCGGCGCGGGTGTACGTTGGCAACCTGTCCTACGACGTCTCGGAAAGCGATCTGCAGGATCTCTTCAAAGGGATCGGCGGGGTGCGCAACGTGGAGATCGTTTATAACCGCAGTACTCACCGCTCAAAAGGGTACGGCTTTGTGGAAATGCTCAACATGGACGAAGCCATACGTGCCGTGGAAGTTCTCCATGATCAGCCGTTCATGGGGCGCAAGCTCACCGTCTCCGGTGCCCAATCCAAAGGCCTCGACGAGCGCGAAGACAAAGAAGAGAGCTCGGATCGTCCGGAGCGTCCGGAGCGACGCCCCCGTGCGGAGCCGCCGACCACGGCAAGCGCCGAGACGGCATCCGCCGTCACTCCCGAGAGCCTCGAAGCCACCGCGGAAATCACCACCATCATCGAACCGACGCAGGCTCCTGCAGTCGCTGTCGAGTCCGCACCCGTTGCGGCACTCTCTAGCGATAGCACCAGCCCACAGCCGCCAACAGCGGACGCATCCGTCGCCTAACGCCAAAGCGTGCGTGACACATTCCACCCTCGTCCGGCCACGCCGGGCGGGGGTTTTTTTATGGATCATGGCCAGATGAGACGACACTTGCCCGGGGGCGTGTGAAAGAAGTGAGGCCGTGAGACGCGGCAGCCACGGCCCGGACGCAGTACGGGGCCGCCGACCTCCGATCGACGACCCCGCTAGACCGGAGAAAACCCATTAACTCCGGAAATCTTCACGCCCGCTGCCGAGGTAGTGGCTGTGGCAGCTCATCCGCTGGTTCCAGCATGCCAGCACCGAATATGGAACGGTGGGGTAGATCGTTGGAATGGTTGGGTATGACTGCATAGCGGGCGAACGGGTGCACCCTACAAAAATCCCGGTGGTTTGTAAGCTATACCTTAGTATATTCGCACTGCACCACTCCGCTGCCACGCATTCGCAGCGCAGCGCGCATCTAGCCATGCCGATGATTCCCGCTAGGGGCCCATGGATTCGCGCCCGCAGGCATCTTCCCAGCTAGCTAAGCGCTAGTTCCCTGCTGCGCTCTCTCTGGCCAATATCTCGGCTTCTTCCTCATGCGAATGAATCTGTAGCGACACTTGCACCCCCTCACGCTCGGCGGCAGCTTTGAGTACACTGCGGATGGCCGAGGCGGTGAACCCGTTGCGTCCGATCAACATCGCCACATCAGCCTGCGCCAGCACCAGTTTGAAACGCAGGCGCTTAGGGCCGACCTCCGCCACCTTCAACTGTGCCTGAGCGGGCTCGTCAATCAATTTGACGGCCACATACTGGAGAAAGTTCTTCAATTTATCGGTGACTATCTGCATGCCGCACAAAGGGTGCACGGCGATGGCCCGCAGTGCAAGGCTTAGCTTGGATTTCCACTTCGACAATGCGGGCAATATACCTAATGCTGTTGACCTTGCACTCTTGGTTATTTGAACAGAGGCTCCGGGCTGGATGCCCGGCCCACCTGTGGCGCGGGCATCGTGCCTGCGCTCAGTTCCCCACAATTCCCGGCTTGCCAGAGCCGAAGTCAGCCGCCAAGGTCGCGCGTATGTCACGCACGCACCGCATCACGATATTGGCCGGAGACGGTATTGGCCCGGAAGTCATGACCGAGGCCCTAGGAATCCTCTCTGCCGCCGAAGCCCGCTTCGAATTTCGCGTTTCCCGTAGCGAACACCTGGTGGGAGGCGCCGCCATCGACGCCACCGGCCACCCGCTGCCACCGGCCACTGTGGCCGCCTGCGAGGCTGCTGACGCGATTTTATTCGGCTCGGTGGGTGGTCCGAAATGGGAATGTCTGCCGCCGGAAATTCAGCCAGAACGCGGTGCCTTGCTGCCCTTGCGCAAGCACTTCGGCCTCTTCGCCAACCTGCGGCCCGGCGTGTGTCTGCCCGCACTCACCCACGCCTCGCCAGTCAAACAAGAACTCATCGCCGATGGCTTCAACGTGCTGTGCGTGCGGGAACTAACCGGTGGTGTGTACTTCGGCAAACCCAAGGGCCGCCACGAGGAAGATGGCGAGCCGGTGGCGCTCGATACGATGATCTACCATAAGAGCGAGATCCAACGCATCGCCCGCGTCGCCTTCACCGCCGCGATGGGCCGCAAGAAACGCCTGCTCTCGGTGGACAAAGCCAACGTGCTTGCCACCTCGGTGTTGTGGCGCGAGACGGTCATCGAAATCGCTAGGGAGTTTCCGCAAGTGGAACTGTCCCACATGTACGTCGATAACGCGGCCATGCAACTCATCCGCCGACCCGGCTCGTTCGATGTGTTAGTTACCGAAAACCTCTTCGGCGATATCCTCTCCGACGAAATGGCCATGATCTCCGGCTCGCTCGGCATGCTCCCGTCCGCCTCGCTCGGCGCACGCAAGGACAACGGCCTCTACTTCGGCATGTACGAGCCGTCAGGCGGCTCCGCTCCCGACATCGCCGGCCAGGGCATCGCCAACCCGATCGCCCAAATCCTCTCCCTCGCCATGCTTCTGCGGTTTTCGTTAGGTGAACTCGAAGCCGCCGACGCTATCGAAGCCGCCGTCGCCCAAGCCATCGCCGATGGCCTGCGCACCGGCGATATCGCCACCGGCCGCGACGGCGAAACGCGCATCGGCACCGCCGCGATGGGCGCGGCGATCCTCGCGCGGCTGTGAGGTGCTCATGGAGTGCGGCAGCTTGCTGCCGCCTAACGAAGCCAGCTTGCTGGCGCGTATGCATCGCAGCACCGCGAAGTGCGCCAGCTCCGCTTCCGCAGCGGGCAAGTCCGCCCCCTCCCAGGCGGGGGCAAGCCCCCGCACTCCGTGCCGCTTGCTGGCGCGTGGCAGCGTGCCACATACATCTTAAGCCGGCGCTGCGTCACGCCGCATCTCCATCCACCACAGAAACCCAAATGCCGCGTAGTAAGCGGCGAATTCAAGCAGCTTCAGCCAATACTGGATGGGCGAATCGCTGCCGTGGCAACCGCAGGCAATGTTGAGTTGATGTACCCAAGCCCAGCCGATGGCCACCGCAAAGACCGTCACCAAGCCGCATAACGCCAGCAGCGTGCCCCGCCGCAATAGTCCTAACAAAAGCCCGAGTCCAGTCACGATTTCCACCCAAGGCAGCGTGTAGGCTGCCAGCGCATCCAGCGGTGGCCCAACCATTTGGTAATTGGCGACATCCTGGGTGAAGCGGTCCAAGCCGCTTCCAAAAACCTTCTGACCTCCGCTCCAGACAAACCACAGCCCCAGGCCGATCCGCAGGATCCACGCCAGACATGTTAGATTTCGCCCCCGGCAACACATGGCTAAGCATGACGTCTCGCCTCACGCCGGGCAAGCGCATTGTGGGCCAATTGGGACACAGCGGTAGGGAGCCACCACATTCCTGTGGTGGTGGCGGAAGGTCGGCCCATGAGTGCGTGCCGAAGGCTCTGTTTATGGGCGATTCTTCCACATGACGACAGGAATGTCGCCACTCCACACAACGACAGCAATGTCGTCGCTCCTTACGCGCACGCTCTAGTGCGGTTGCGCCTTGGGCGTGCCGAGCCAGACGTTTTCGAAGCCGTTGCGCGGGCGCTGGGCCTGGCGGATGAGCCCATCGGCTGTTAGTGCGAACCAGGGCTGCATCTCCCCACCGCAGGCTTCAATCGTTTGGGCGGTCCACACATTGCAGATACGCGGCAGATGATAGGTAAAGTTGCCCTCCATGAGCACTCCCCCACCCCAACTCGACGGGCCGATGACCCGCGGTCGGCCATCGGGGCTGTGGCGACTGACGTGGTTGAGAAAGGCGGCGAGTTGGGGGCCGCGCCCGCGGGGGACGAGATTGCGCCAGATGCGTTGTTGTTGGCAAACGTTGACGACGTAGCCGTCGAACGGAATCATTTCCATGACCGATGGCGAAGGCGTGAAAAAGGCGCGGAATATCTGCCATGGGTTGAGCGGGGATTTCTGGACGTAGGCAGTGCGCTCGCCCCAACTGAGGGTGACATAAGTCGGATGGCCGAATCCCAATGGCGGCACAAACCCAGACTCTAGCAACCATGCGTACGGAAACACCATGCCGGTGTGGAGCGGGTCTGCAATCAGCCAGACCATCACCTCGGGCTCGCGGGCCGGGTATAGCTTATCCCTCACCCCAGGGGTGGTAGCCACCGGCACTTGGCGGATGGCAAGTGCAGGCGGCGGCGGGATGCGTATGCACGAGGCCGCGAGCAAGACCCACGCTAACATACCGACTAGCCGCACTGCGAAAGCCCCCGCCCCCATCATTCTGCTGCTAAAAAGCACAGGTTCAGGCAGGCAGGAACGAGCAGATATATTGGCAGATCCCCTCGGCCACAGTGATGGTGAAGCCGCTGTTCGCGTCCACTTCGAAAGCCTGGTCGGCGGCGAATGTTAGAAATTCGGTGCTGCCGTCGAGCACGACCTTGCAGGTTCCATCGATGATTTCCATGCGTTCGGCGGCAGCGGTGCCGAAATGGTATTCGCCCGGATAGATGAGACCCAGGGTTTTCTTGCTGGCATCGGCGAGATGAATGGTGTGGGAAACGACGCGGCCATCAAAATAAATGTTGGCCTTGGCATCAACGGTGACGTTGGGGAAGTTTGGCATGGGGATGAAGTGATTCATTTGACGATTTTGATCAGTTCGACGTCAAACACGAGCAGGCCGCCGGGGCGGCCCCCGCCGGGATTTTCGCCGTAGCCGAGGGCGGCGGGGATCCAGAGGCGGCGTTTTTCGCCTTCGACCATGAGTTGGACGCCTTCAGTCCAGCCGGGAATGACTTGGTTGAGGCCGAAGGTGATAGGCTGGCCGCGGGTGACGGAGCTATCGAAGAGTTTGCCGTCGGTGGTCCAACCCGAGTAGTGGACTTGGACTTGGTCGGTGGCTTTCGGGTGAGTGGCCCCACTGCCCTTGGTCAGAATTTTGCAGGCGAGACCCGACGCCGTTTTTTCCGCATCCTTGGGCGCGGCGGCTACATCGGCGGGCACTTCCGGGGGCTTGGGCGCTTGCTTGATGCCTAGCAGTTCGACGTCAAACACGAGCAGTCCGCCGGGGCGGCCGCCACCGGGATTTTCGCCGTAAGCGAGGGCAGCCGGAATCCAGAAGCGGCGTTTTTCGCCTTCCACCATCAGCTGCAGCCCTTCGGTCCATCCTTTGATCACGCCGTTGAGCGGAAAACTCGTGGCTTGCCCACGTTTGACTGAGCTATCAAAAAGTTTGCCATCGGTGGTCCAGCCCGAGTAATGGACGGTGACGGTGTCGGAGGCGGTGGGTTTCATGGTGCCACTGCCTTTGTGGAGGACTTTGGAGGCGAGGCCAGAGGCGGTTTTGGCGGCATCGGCCGGGGCGGCGGCTACATCAGCAGGTGTTTCGGGCATGGTCGGTTCGGCGTTGAGGTTGGAGCTGAGCGTCATGGCCAAAGCTAGGCCAGTCAGGCTCACAGAGCGTAGAAAGGTTTGGGTGATACGCATGGCCGCAAACCTGGGTGGCGGGAGCCGACCTGTCAACCTTTCCCCACCCGCCCCTCTCGAAAAACTTTCACAACCCGGTTCAACAAGCGCGTTTTTTTGACGAAGCGGCGAGCAAGTACAAGTGCCTCGCAAGCATTCGCCTCAAGCCTCAAGCCTCAAGCCTCAGACGCAAGACTTCAAGACTCAAGACTCAAGATAAGAAATTTGACCTAACGACAACATCTCTGGCTTGTTAAGGATTCCAGAAGCTCCGCCGCCGGCCCCAATCTGTTAGGACATCCTGTTGTCCGATCGGACACCAGAATGTCCTAGCAAAAGTGTCGGTTCATGACCCAGGCCGTTGGCGCCGCCAGCCGGGGCTTGGATGGCTTGGCCCGGTGGCCATTGAAGTCTGGCAGAAAGATTCTATCCGCTTAGAGGCCATGAAACCCATGAAACCCTTGAGACCCTTGAGACCCTTGAGACCCTTGAGACCCTTGAGACCCTTGAGACCCTTGAGACCCTTGAGACCCTTGAGACCCTTGAGACCC
>Ga0114962_10000881_pt1 | contig 26079 bp, 24 predicted proteins | sample C_130820_MF_Meta_FD_87017 | JGI IMG/M metagenome (GOLD analysis project Ga0114962, IMG submission 87017) | Freshwater microbial communities from Lake Croche, Canada to study carbon cycling - C_130820_MF_MetaG | ecosystem: Environmental > Aquatic > Freshwater > Lake | place: Lake Croche, Canada... | reverse complement strand
TCATGGGTGAACTCAGAAGGCTTGATCATGACTCTATTGCCAGCAGCAATTGCAGTTGCAAGAGGCATCATCGACAAGACCAAGGGATAGTTCCAAGGAGAAATGATCCCAACGACGCCGAGTGGTTGGTATTCGACGTGGGCACTTGAAAAAGGCATTTCCCTTGAAACACTGCGTCGACTGGGTCGCATAAAGTAACGTAAGTTTTTAATGAGGTAATCGATCAACCTAGTAATAGGGATGATTTCCATAATAACGGTCTCATGCTCAGAACGATGTCCGTAGTCTTTGTTCAGTACCTCAATAATCTCTGTGCGTGCGTTAAGAATAGCTACGCGGAGTTTTTTTAGATCGCTGATTCGGCTCTTTAATGAGGGAGAGCCTTCACATAAGAAAGCATCTCGCTGAAGAGATAAGATGCTCTGTAGATCTCGTTGTTCTTGCATTGAAGTCTCTCATCCCACTACTTATGAACATTAAAATAGTATCACCCCATACTGTAGGGTCCATGCTGCTGAAGGATCCGTATGTGCGCTTGAATTTGTTGCTGTATTGATGAGAGAAATGATGTGCTTCAGAAAGATTGATTTGTGATGGCTTGGTTCAGTAAATGTCGGGCAGCAATCACAAGTTCCGATGCAGTCATGCCGATCGGACCGATTCCTGAATCGGCTAATTGATCTCCCGCAGCAGCATGCAATTGCACTCCCAAACAGGTGGCTTCCCAAGCGCCTAGTTGTTGACGAATGCCCTGCGCGCACAGTGAACTGATTATTCCAGTGAGAACATCTCCCATCCCTCCGGAAGCCATTCCAGCATTGCCAGCCATACAGCGTTGAGGAATACGCTCAAGTGCACCCACTAAAGTATGTTGACCTTTTAAAACGATAATCGAGTGACTGATCTCAATTAAATGTCTCAACGTAGCCAATCGATCCGACTGCACAGCGTGACTATCACTACGGAGTAAGCGCCCTGCCTCTCCGGGATGGGGCGTCAACACCGTTGGAAATGGACGCTGTTTGATCTTAGATAAAAGAGTTCTATGGCTTGCAAGAATATTCAGCGCATCGGCATCTACTATGAGTGGGCCCTCATGGTTGATTGCAGAACGAAGCCATTGTTTGGCGTTTTCTTTTTGTCCTAATCCAGGTCCTATAGCGAGAACGTCAAAAGGGTGAGAGTTTATCCATGATTCAGGGCTCTCATCACTGATGTCGTGGATCATCAATTCCGGGTGAGCGGCACTCACGTGCGCAGAATGTCTGTCTAGCATGCCTAGTCTTACCAGCCCGGCGCCACAGTACAAAGCCCCAAGTCCTGCTAATAGAAGACCGCCTGACATGCCATGAGCCCCACCAATGATCAAAACTTTGCCGGCATCTCCTTTGTGCGAATCGTCTCTTCTCTGAAGGTGTTGAGCAAATGCTCGCGCTTCAAGGTCCTGAAAAAGCGTTTCTTGACTACACATAACATTACCTCTGGACTAGGCTGAGAGCAGAGGAATCAATCTTGGTTTTTCTTCTTTTGCTCCGCTGCAATACGACGATCAAATACACCAATGGGTTCGACTTCTAAATCAACATCGGGGTCGTCATTTCCCTGAGTAGACATGCGCTCCATACGATCTGCTGAAAGCTTAATCACATGTGAAAAAACAAAGATGCTAGCAGAAATAGCCCCCACTACCGCTAACACCGCCAAACAGATTGCCCCCATTTTGGAAAAAGTAGTCATTACAAACCAAATTGAATTAGGGTGGGGGGTGCCCACAAAACGATCTCCAAACAAGGTAATGAAGGCAATGATTGCCAGGGGAGAAATAAATATAACCGTAGCCCCCATCATGGATGTCATACGAGCAATACCTTTCAGTCCTTTAAGAGCGAAAAGTTCGGAGAAAGGCTTATAGATATTTTCAGTGGGGGTGACCACAACGCCGGGACTGGGGCTGGGCAGAATGTTTTGTACAGTGGCCATAGTAACCTCTGTGCTTTAGGTCATGCGTTGGTAATGATGGATTTGTTCAATTAGGTAACGTTCTCAGCTCCTCATTGTGTGTTAACCCTACTCGAGAATAGAGTGGAACAACGTGCGATAGCCCACTTAGCAACGAGAAAAAAACAGATCCTCATTTTTTGAGATCAAAAGGGTATAAGCGTCATTGAACATGAGGAACACAATATGCTGCACCGCAACAGCTAAGCGCCATGTCCTTATTTGCGTTCATGCAATTCGTAACAAATAATATTGGTTTTCGTCTCTAATCGGTTTAAGCGGTTCCCTTAAGTGTGTAAAATAAAATTTACATTCATACTGGATTAGATTTGACATGCTACCTGTTACGTCTATCTTCTGCGCAATACTGACATTGATTTTCATGCGGCTTTCGTTCCAGGTGGTTTCTTTGAGAAAGCGCACGCAGTCATGGTTGCGGACTGATGGCAACGAAACACTAGAGCGTGCCATACGCGCCCAAACCGGTTTTATTACCTATGTGCCTATTGGTGTTGTCATGGTGGCTTGCTTGGAGCTCAATGGTGCGCCCTGGTATTTGCTGGCATTTATGGCAACGTTTTTGGTCGTGGGGCGGGTGTTGTATATCTCTGGAGTGACGAACCCCAATTGCCATCCCAATAAACGAAATTTAGGCATCGCTTTTACTTTTTCTGCACTGCTGTGCCTGTCAGTTCTTAACATCCTCTGGCCTCTCTACCTCTTCTTTTAATCATACAGGCGATTTATTTGTTTTTTGGATATACAAATCATTAATAATCATTATGCGAATATAGAATTTAAGCCTACACTTTCTGAATAAGCGCTCTTGCTCATACGAATTGTTATTCAGAGTATGAATTTTCAACAACTTAAAATCATTCGAGAAACTGTCAGGCAGGGTTTCAATCTCACTCAGGTTGCTAAAGTACTGTTCACTTCTCAGCCTGGCGTTTCACGCAATATTAAAGAGTTGGAAGAAGAACTCGGCATTGAGATCTTTGTACGCCGAGGCAAGCGTCTCTTAGGTTTAACTGAGCCCGGAAAAGAACTTGTATTTGCGGTAGATCAGATTTTGGCGAATGCCCACAATTTAAAAAAAATTGCGGAGCAATTTTCAAATAAAGAAGTTGGCCAACTGAGCATTGCGACCACGCATACTCAGGCGCGTTATGCCCTGCCGGGGCTCATCAAATGGTTCAAGACGGACTATCCCAAAGTGCATTTGGCTCTTCAGCAAGGGAGCCCCAGTGAAATCGCTTCTCTTTTAATTTCTGGCGATGCAGATATCGGAATTGCGACTGAGAACCTAAAGAATATCCCTGAGCTGGTTACTTTCCCTTTTTACTCTTGGAATCACGCCATAGTGGTCAGAAAAGATCATCCTCTTACCCAAGAAAAAAAACTGACACTAGAAACAATTGCCGACTACCCCATCATCACTTATCACGAGGGGTATACAGGTCGCGCGGCCATCGATAAAACTTTCGATGATGCCAAGCTGGTTACAGATATTGTGCTTTCTGCAATCGATGCGGACGTTATTAAGACGTATGTTGAACTCGATATGGGTGTTGGAATTATTGCGTCGATGGCTTATTCCGCCGAAAAAGATCGTGAGTTAGCACTTTTGCCAGCAGATCATCTTTTTTTTAAAAGTACTACGGTGGCTGCAGTGAGAAGAGGCTCTTACCTAAGAAGCTATGCGTATGCATTTTTAGAAAAACTCTGCCCTGATTTTGGTGAGCAGGCCATGAGAGAAGCAATCCAAAAAATAGAAATTGAGTAAGCTTGCTTACACTTCATTTTTTGACGTAAGCCACGCAGTGTGGGAGAGTAATGGGCTAATAAATTCTCCTTTCTCAGATAAGGTTTCACCACTATGCGTCGCCAACTCCGCTGCTTGCTTCCTGCTCTTGTTGTTATTGCTCTTACGGCCTGTGGTGGTGGAAGCGGAAATGGCTCAACGCCATCGGCTCCAACTGGTTTTAACGCGCATTTCTCTGACCAGTCAGTTACTTTTTCATGGAATTACGATTCCAGTTTAGATTACTGGCTCTTCATAGGCCCAGAAGGTACAACACCTACCAACGATGTCATCGCAGGAGCCTATTTCAGCCTTGGAGTGACTGCACCTTCAACTTACATGCTGAACGCGAATGGCGGAAGTGTTATTTACAACCTGAGTATTAATGCACATTCTGGTGGAAGTCCTGGCAGCGGAGTTTCTACTATTGCCTCAGGTAGTCCGGTTTCCGTGCCCAATACCACCAAGAACCCCTTTGCAGCCTCCACAGCGGGATCAAGTACATTGAACGGGGTTGCTTATGGCAATCCTTTCTCAAGTGCAGGCACTTACAGTGGGAATTCAGCAACGTATGTTGCAGTTGGCGCAGGGGGCTCAGCCTACACCGGGATTCTCAATACCACTTATAGCGCTAGCTATACGCCGAATTATGTGTTCAGTTCAAAATCCACCAATGTATCCTCAGACCTCAATGCTGTGGCTTATGACACCACGGATGGTTTTTTGGCAGTCGGTGCAAGTGGGGCCGCAACCTATAGTCCTGATGGCCTAACCTGGACAGCGCAAACCAATACCAGCAATTCCAATACATTAAGGGGCGTCTTGGCATTAGGTGGAACTTACTTAGTGAGTGGTGATAGCTGCACGTTATTGAGTGCTACATCAATTAACACCGGGAATACCAACAATAAATTCACATGGACTAGCCTAACCCCCTCTTCTCAGTGCTCCAGCCAATCAATTTATGCAATGGCATACGCCGCACCCGTTGGCAATACGGGTACTACTTATACCTATATTGCGGGGTCTAATGGATTACTTGCTTACTCGACTAATTTCTCTTCAACCTCGACAAGCGGTGTTACTTGGACGGCTGCAACAATCTCTGGTTCTCCCTGCTCAGGCACCATGAATCTCACGAATATTACTTATCAATATTATGGGGCAAGTGGAACTGCTACCAACCCACTTTGGGTTGCAGTGGGTAACTGCACTGTCGGTGGCGTCAAGAGCCCTCTCATTCTGTACTCGACCTCTACAAGCAATCCAACCACATGGGTTGCAGCCAGTTTGCCTGCAGTGACGACCAATACCGGACTAAACGCAGTAACGGCAATGCGCGACGTTGGGGCGTATTATGGTCAAGCAGGCTACATTACGGAATGTTCTGGTTGTGCGACAAATTTGATTGCAGTGGGTGACAATGGGGTGGTGCTGACCTCACCCGTGGTGACATGGTCTACCTCAGCGGGGACTAGCCCAACCAAAGTGAAAGCATCTTTGGTCTCGGTTCCTGGCTACACTTGGACTCAATACGGTGCCTCTTCATCGGATTCTGGGTTGACTGCAGCAGGTTCAGTCAATTTACAATCCGTTGTGGCTGCTACTTTTGGCAATGCAACTTCAAGCTACAAAACAACCGATACCAGTACGCCTCACTATAATCCCACGGGTGTTTTAACCGTTGGCGCATCCGGCAAAATTCTTCAATCTTTTTAATGATCATTGGCTGATCGTATTGGAGAGCTATAGTTAAAACTTGAGTTCCCACTTAGCTTGGATCAAGGTGTGGGTATTAGCAAAAACTTGAGTAGATTGCTGCTGATTGAGGGCTGGCACATTGATAAAAGAACCTGAGTTGTAGTGGATGGGTAAGAAGTTGCTGGCACTGAGTCTGAGGCTGGAATTGGGGTTAAATTTCCATACCCCATAGATATCAGACACGATTTTGACTGAGGCAAAGCTGGCTTGTTCTGAAGTTGTCTGAATGTAGGTATTGGGTGTCCAGTTGATATTTGAACCCAGAGTCAGCGGCATGTCCTTAAACTTGTACTCCCCTCCAAGATTGCCAGTCGCTTTGGGTTGCTGATCTAAACGATTATTGGGTCCTTGAACATATTCAACTTGTGATCGATAGAGACTCAGCGTGCCGCGCAGATTCATATTTGGGCCATGCTCAATCAGCTCATCCATCTGCAATTTGGCCTCAATCTCGATGCCTTCAGTGATTGCCCCGCCAACATTACTGGGTTCAGAAACCCAGCGCTGAGAAGAAGACCACGGCACCGTTTGTAAAGAAGTGACAGTGCGAATCAGATTGCTGATTCTGCGTCCGAAGGCGCTGACACTGACCAAACTGCTTCGAGTGAAATAGTTTTCGTATGCAACATCAATGCCCGTTGCCAATTGTGGTTTGAGATTGGGATTGCCTACTGAGTCAGGGTAAACGGCATCATTGGTTTTCACCGACAACACGGGCAAACCGCTGAGCTGGCTCAGCGTAGGAGAAAGATAGGTGCGGGTGAGGCTCATGCGAATTTGGTCATTTGCTTTGGGGTCTGGCTTCCAAACGGCATGAAGCAGGGGAGTCCAGACACTGTTGGTATTGTTTCCTGAGTAGCCACCTGAATGACTTTGGGTGTTGATCTGTTCACCTCTAAGACCTGCATACGCTGACCAGTTCGGATTAATATCTACTTCATCCTGGGCATACAGGGCGATTAACTCGGTCGTTGCGTTGAGATTGCCTCCTACCGTATTCAAACCTGGTTCAATAGCCCCATTTTGGAGTGTGGTGTAGGTTTGTGAGCGCTTTGCTCTTTCAAATTCCCAGCCCCCAACGAATTGATGGTTTTCTTGCCAGGAGTAAGATACTTTTCCTTTGGTGTTTAAAGTCACATCATTGATGTTGGAGTTTGTATCTAAGGTTTTATTGGTTGATCCTGAGCTCAATAATTCACTGCGGTTAGAAATGTTCGTGTTGTGCGCATCCCCTACTCCAAAACTGAGTTGTCCTTTAGTCAATTCATTGAACCTTGTTTCCCATTGGCCGTTTAGTCGCGCAATGGCTGATTGAGATTCTCCATCAGTCATTGAACTGGAGTAGGAACTCGAGGTGATGTTTGACGCAGTGCTATTGAAGATGGGCTGTGTAAGGTTGGTATGCGTGATGCTCGTACTTTGGCTGAGAAGTGCAAAGGGTTGCAAAGAGAGTTGATCTCCATTCTCTAGCGGTAATTTAAGGCGCCCACTTAAATGAAGACCGCTATAGAGAGATCGCTCCCGTAAAGACTCTTCTTGCAACAAATCTGTTGCACCAGATCTCGTATCGATCGAACGAGTTTGGGTGAGCGATTGATCAATGTTGTCGTGATGATAAAGCGACAATGAAAAAGTGTAGGAACCCTTATCCTGTAACTTGTCATTTGTTGTCCAAGAGAGTGAGGGATGAAGGCGACCTTGCTCACTGCCTAGGCTGGTTCTTAATTCATCAAATTGTTTGTTTTTGAGAGGTTCGCGCAAGATGATATTGATCGTGCCTGCTATTGCCCGCGCCCCAAACTCAGCTGTTGGAGAACGCATGATTTCAATGCGTTCAATTTGATCAGGTGTAAGTTGATCAACCGAAAAACCTTGAGGGATGCGCTCGCCGTTAATCAGTATGAGGGTGTAGCCATTGCCAAGTCCACGCATTCTGATTTCACCCCCACGGCCTGGTTTTCCGCCGATGGTGATGCCGGGAAGTCTCTTTAAAACATCGGCTACAGAGGTATCGCCATACTTGAGGATTTCTTCTCTGCCCACCACGACTTTAGAGGCTGTAGATTGACGGCGTTCATCTAAATCCGTTCGAGTGACAGTGACTTCTATGGGTTGCAAAACGGCAGGTGCCGAAGCAGGATTGGCAGAAGGGCTAGCAGGTGAAGTACTTGTTGTACCAGATGAAGAAGTGTTTGAATTGCTCGCTGAGTCTGCAAAAACCTCGGAGCAAAAAAAGATGAAATTAAAGGCTAAAAAATAAAAACGGTGTTGGCGCATTCATCTCAGACCGCTAACTGTCGACAACGTTCAAACATCAATACGGATCCTGCAATGGCCGCATTCAGTGATTCGCAACTTGCAGCCATTGGGATGGCGATGCTGTCTGAGCAAGCCTGACGGAGGGCCAAGCTTATCCCTGCCCCTTCATTCCCAATCGCAATCCCTCGTGCCTGAGATAGAGAGGATTGCCATAAGCTTTGTTTGGCTTCACCACATGCCGCATAGCTAGGTATGCAGGTTTGTGCGAGTGAAATTAAATCCACTTTTTCTATTAGATCCAAGTAAAAATGTGCACCCATCGCCGCTCGCATCACTTTAGGCGCCCAAGGTTCAGCACACCCTTCAGATAAGGCGACATATTGAATGCCAGATGCTTGGGCTGAACGTAATAGAGTTCCCAAGTTGCCCGGATCTTGAATCTCTTCCAACATAAGCACACAGCCCTCTTTGGGAATTTGATTCAATAAGGATTCAGAAGGGGTTACGTTAGGGTGAGGCCAGACTGATAAAACTCCAGATGGATGTTCGGTAGGAGCGATACTCATCAGCGCTGTTTCAGGTACTTCAAACCATTCAGAGCCTCTTGCTTCGCAAAGCGCTACCGCCTCGCGTATTTCTTCTTTTTGCATTGCAGTTTGGGTGACAACTCCCCAAGCAGGATGACGCGCACTGTCTAGTAGCGCTTTTAGGAGATGAACGCCATCAAGCAGCACTAACCCCTGCTTTTTGGTCTCCCGGGGGCTCTCGCTGAGTTTGGCGAGCTGGCGTATGCGCGGATTATCTCTGGATTGTATGGTTTTCATTGAGATGTGATTTCACAATATTGACCAACCCGGCGCTACAGTCTTCCACTAAATCGAGAACATGCTCAAATCCAGCTATATCTCCAAAGAATGGATCGGGCACCACCTGGATAGAGGTATCGCTTGAATATTCTGCGAACCTGCGAACTTTACTTTGATGTTGAGGGGGGCATTGACTCTGTGTAAGTGAGAGATTGTCCCAGTCCATCACCAGAATTAGATCAAATTTTTCAAAATCTGAATCCTTGATCTGTCTTGCTCGCAGATCAGCGAGATCATAGCCACGTGATGCTGCAACTTGAATGGCTCTGGGATCGGGTGCCTGATCTGGATGATAGTTGTGGGTACCTGCAGAATCTATTTCCACGATTTCATGCAATCCCGCATCAATAATGTGTTGGCGAAATACGCCCTCTGCGGTTGGGCTACGGCAAATGTTCCCCATGCATACAAACAATACTTTCATAGGTTGGCTCTAATTTAAAAAAAGTAAAAGGTTTTTGGACTGAAAGGAAATTCTGAACTCATTGCAGTGCAGCCAGTTCGTTTTCAGTGAAGCCCGCAAGACGACGGGCTTCGATGTTGAAAGGGCCTTGCAGTTTAGGTGCGCCATATTTCAGGGCTAATTGAGAGTAGGTTAGTTCAGGATCTAAATTTCGTTCTTGGCAAAGCCAGCGATACCAATAGTTACCCGCTGCTACATGACCAATTTCATCGCGCAGAATGATGTCGAGTATTTTTCCAACAGCATGATCGCCGGCACCAATAAGTCGGTTTTTGACGGCTGGGCTTGCATCGAGCCCCCGCGCCTCAAGTGTTCTTGGAACAAGGCTAATCCGAGCCAATAAATCGCCTTTGGTTTTTTCAGTCATTTCCCAGAGCGCATTGTGTGCTGGGAAATCACCATAATCAAAACCTAATGTCACAAGATGATCGCGCAGTAGCGTGAAATGCAATGCTTCCTCGCTGGCAATACGAATCCAATCTTGATAGAACTTGTCAGGCATTCCTGAAAACCGCCAAGTGATATCCATTGCAAGATCAATTGCATTGAATTCAATATGCGCAATAGAGTGAATCATGGCAGCCCGTCCCTCAAGAGTGGCGAGCGAGCGTTTTGGTATGCGTGTATGAGGAACCAATTCAGGCCGAGTAGGGCGGCCTGGCAGACCAATGGGTTCGACCAAAAAATCTTCAGAGCCTAAACTGATATCCTGCTCAAACAAAGACTTTGCCCTGAGGGCTTTTAGAAGGGGGTCGGCCTCTCTAACTACCTCAAGAGCGCAGTGGCGAGCTGTCTTCATCTAGAATGCATAATTATGTTTTTTCACGATCAATAGTATAGGGCCTAAGTACGAAAGCAACTCAAAACAGTGAGTTCATGGCTTAATTCCTCCCGAACTGAATTAATTGAACTTTTCATTCACTCAAAAAATTGGAGCACTCATGTTCACCATACCCATCGTTTCTTTATTGGTTGCCGCTGTGATGCCACTAATGGGAGCTGCAGGCGCAAAGTGGGGCTTTGAGTCTTATGACAACAATAATCCACGCGCCTGGCTTTCGCAGCAAACGGGTTTTCGTGCCAGAGCCAATGCAGCACAGGCCAATAGTTTTGAAGCCTTTCCCTTCTTTGCAACAGGGGTGCTCTTAGCGCTTTACACACATGTTGATTCAAGTTGCCTCAATACAATTTGTATTCTCTTTTTGGTTTTTCGTTTTGCTTTTCTTTGGGCGTATCTCAAGGATCGCGCTTCTTTGCGCTCAGCAGTTTGGGGCCTAGGGTACTTGTGTTGTATTTCCCTTTTTATTGCTTCGATATCCTTCGCACAGTCTAGTAGCTAGCTCGAGCGAGAGATGGCAATGGTTGCGAGCCCTGCCAGAGCATCGCGGTAGGAACTAGATGGAAGGCATTCCAAGCAGGCTAATGCCGAATCCACCTCGCGTTGAGCGCATTCTCGGGAATAGTCTAGAGCACCTGTTGCATCAATAGCAGATAGAACGGCGGAGAGATCGGTTTTTGACCCGTCGGGATCTGTGATGGTGTCTCGAATCAGTTGGGCTTGTTGCGGAGATCCTTTGCGCATGACATGGATCAGTGGGAGCGTCACCTTCCCTTCAGCGAGGTCGTCCCCCAGGTTTTTGCCGGTTTCTTCCGTTTGCCCAGAGTAATCGAGGACATCATCAATGACTTGGAATGCAGTGCCTAAATGTGCCCCATAGCTTGCGAGGGCCTCTTCTTGCTCCATTGGAGATTGAGCCAGAATAGCACCTAGACGCGTGGCCGCCTCAAATAGACGAGCGGTTTTATAGCGGATCACTTGCAAATAGCGCTGTTCATCTACCTCTGGATCGCGACAATTCATGAGTTGAAGCACTTCGCCTTCGGCAATGATGTTGGTTGCATCGGCCAAGACTTCCATAATGCGCATGGAATTAAGCCCCACCATCATTTGGAAAGCACGCGAATACACAAAGTCACCCACCAGCACTGCAGCGGAATTACCAAACATTTGATTCGCTGTTTCACGCCCGCGTCGCATATCTGAGGCATCGACCACATCATCGTGTAGTAGCGTAGCAGTATGAATAAATTCGACCACAGCCGCTAGAATATGATGCTGATTACCTTGGTATCCTGTTGCGCGTGCAGTGAGAGCGTGAAGTAAGGGTCTTAGCCTTTTGCCACCACCTCCAATAATGTATTCAGAGACCTGATTGATCAGCACGATCTCAGAATGGAGTTGGCTGCGAATAACAGTATCAATGCCCGCCATGTCGGGGGCGGCTAGAAGTTGTATGTCAGGAAGGCGCATCGTGCAATTTTATCCTTTTCTCGGCAACGACCATAGCACAACGTGTCTTCGGGCTGGGCTATCTGAGAGGGGTGACTCGAGGCCATTGCTTTTTCAGTCTTTTTGCGCTAAAGTTGCGGATTACTCGAAGCATTAATGCTCTAAATAAACATTAACGCTCTGAATTTAAACAGAGCGGTGAGGTCAGCCATGTACGCAGTGATTAAAACCGGTGGAAAGCAGTATCGCGTTTCTTCCGGCGAGAAACTTAAGATTGAATTGCTCGGTGACGCCGAAGTCGGTAGCCAGATTGACCTTGACCAGGTTTTGGTTGTCGCTGATGGCGATAACATTACCTTTGGCCGCCCAATGATTGTAGGCGCAAAAGTTGTTGCTACTGTATTGAGCCACGGTCGCCATGACAAAGTGAAGATTTTTAAGATGCGTCGTCGTAAGCATTATCAGAAGCATCAAGGCCATCGCCAGCATTACACGGAAGTCCGGATCGAAACGATTTCGGCCAACTAATTTCAACGTCCATTCGAGAATCTAAAAAATGGCACATAAAAAAGCAGGCGGAAGTTCACGTAACGGCCGCGACTCAGAAGCAAAACGATTGGGTGTAAAAGCCTACGGTGGCGAACTCATCTCCGCTGGTAGCATCATCATTCGTCAGCGCGGAACCCGCGTTCATCCTGGAACCAACGTTGGGATTGGCAAAGATCACACCTTGTTCGCCAAGGTTGATGGCCATGTGGTGTTTTCCACCAAGGGTGCATTAAAGCGCAAGACTGCATCCGTTCAGCCGGTCGCTGCTGAGGCTTAATAGCTCTGTAGCAGTCGCTATCGACTAGCCGTCAAGCCCAGCGAGTTCGCGCTCGCTGGGTTTTTTCGTTTAAGGGAGTTGAAATGAAGTTTATTGACGAAGCCAATATTCAAGTGCTCGCAGGTAAGGGCGGTGATGGCTCGGCCAGCTTCCGGCGTGAAAAATATATACCGCGTGGTGGCCCTGACGGAGGAGACGGGGGTAAAGGCGGCAGCGTCATTGCGATTGCAGATCGAAATATCAACACGCTGATTGATTATCGCTTTGCGCGTATTCATCGCGCACGAAATGGTGAGCCAGGTCGCGGAGCGGATTGCTACGGCAAAGGTGCCGATGATGTGGTTTTGCGCATGCCAGTGGGTACATTGATATCAGATAAATTAACGGGCGAGGCGTTAGCAGATCTTTCTAAGCATGGTCAGCAGGCTGTGTTGGCGCAAGGTGGTCGAGGCGGGATGGGTAATTTACATTTCAAATCCAGTACCAATCGTGCTCCACGCCAATTTACCCGAGGTGAACTTGGCGAAGAGAAGGAGTTGCATCTAGAACTTAAAGTATTGGCAGATGTAGGGCTGCTCGGCTATCCCAATGCTGGAAAGTCCACCTTCATTCGATCAATCTCTGCGGCTAAACCTAAAGTAGCTGACTATCCTTTTACTACCTTGCATCCCAATCTGGGGGTGGTTCGGGTGAGTGATCATCGAAGTTTTGTGGTTGCTGACATACCAGGATTAATCGAAGGAGCTGCGGAAGGGGCGGGTTTAGGTATTCAGTTTTTAAGGCATCTTGCGCGTACCGAGTTGTTATTGCATTTGGTTGATGCAGCTCCCATGGAAGAGAGTATTGACCCTGTTGCACAGGCTTTGGCCATCGTTGAAGAATTGCGTAAATACGATGAGGCCTTGTTTATTAAGCCTCGCTGGTTGATTTTGAACAAAGTCGACATGACGAATTCTGAATTGTTAGAACCTTTACGTGCGCGTTTTGCTGAAGCATTTGGTGAAGCGATACCCCTATATGTGATTTCTGCGTTGACGGGCGAAGGAACTAAGCAACTCTGTTACGCAATCGCGGAACATGTTGAAGCTGCGCGTGCTAAAAATCAGATGATTGAAGATGCAAAACCCAAAACTCAAATAGAAAAGCGTGCAGAAGCGCCGATGGAAATTCTAGAAGCGGATTTTCCAGATGAAGAGTTTGAGGAATCTGAGCTCGATCATTCAGATCCTCATAAATAGAGATCACTCTGATGCATTCACTTCTTCAAGGAGCAAAACGGGTTGTGATCAAAATTGGAAGCAGCTTGCTGACCAATGAAGGACGCGGCCTAGATCATATAGCGATTGCGCAATGGGCGGATCAGATTGCGGCTTTAAAAAGAATGGGTATGGAAGTGGTGTTGGTTTCTTCTGGTGCGATTGCAGAAGGCATGCAGCGTTTGGGGTGGACGCGTCGTCCGCACGCGCTTCATGATTTACAAGCTGCAGCAGCAGTGGGGCAAATGGGTTTGGTTCAAGTGTATGAAAGGTCTTTTCATGCACATGGAATTCATACTGCGCAGATCCTTCTGACACATGAGGATTTAGCGGATCGACGTCGCTATTTGAATGCACGCTCAACGCTTCGTACCCTTCTCAATATTCGTGTTGTTCCCATCATCAATGAAAATGATACGGTGGTGGTGGATGAAATTCGCTTTGGCGATAACGACACGTTGGGGGCCTTGGTGACCAATTTAATTGAAGCCGATTGTTTGGTGATACTGACAGATCAAGCGGGCTTGTATACCGCAGATCCTCGCAAAGATTTAAATGCGCGCTTGGTAGATCGAGCCGAAGCAGGCTCTCCGGAATTAGAAATGATGGCGGGTGGAGCAGGAAGCTCAGTAGGGACTGGTGGAATGGCCACCAAAGTACTTGCCGCAAAGCGGGCTGCGCGAAGTGGTGCGCACACCATCATTGTGTCGGGCCGCGAAGCGAATGTACTGAAACGCCTAGCAGATGGCGAGGCAATCGGAACGCACCTACGCGCAGCGGATCGCCCGATGGCTGCGCGCAAACAGTGGTTAGCCGATCACCTTCAGGTGCGAGGCAAACTATGGCTTGATATGGGCGCAGCTGAAGCGCTCATCAGAGACGGAAAAAGTCTCTTATCTATTGGAGTCGCTGCGGTAGAAGGGGAGTTTGATCGAGGAGAGCTTGTGTCATGCTTAGATCAAGAGGGGCGTGAAATTGCACGCGGACTCGTCAATTATTCTGCTGAAGACAGTAAGAAAATTATGCGTGTCCCTTCTTCGTCTATTGAAGAAGCTTTGGGTTTTATCGATGAGGAAGAACTGATTCACCGAGATAATTTAGTCATTATCGCTTCAGCTTCTTCTTCTCAGTAGCCCTCGATTTGAGAGGGGTTCGCCTAGCTTTTATGATGGCGAATACCTAATCCACCGCTAGCGCCAAATAGGGCACCTATCGTGACCAATACCGCGCCTAAGCCTGTTTCAATGGTGAGTGCTTCATCTAAGAAAGGCACGGCTGCAATCGCTGAGATTGGCGGCACGAGAGCCAGCATGAGCGATGCACGGGTTGGACCAATTCGAAGTGTGGCGAACGCATAGCAACTCGCTGCGATGACGCCTGCCACTATTCCTTGATAACCGGCTTGCAGCAGAATTTGATCGGTAGTGGCTTCAAAAATACCCTTAGGTAAAAATAGCACATAGATGGGTGTATAGATCAACAAAGAGACCATGTTGATATTGGCCGAGGCCGCGAGAGGATTAACTTGCCAACGCCGAACTAACTGTCCGTAAAAGCCCCATGAACAAGCAGCTAAAAAGTAGAACAGATCACCTAGCAAAGTGAGTGTTGCGTTTTCTGATTGCATACTATGCCGACCAATCAGAGCAATCCCTGCTCCAGTCACTGCAAGTGCAATCCAGGCACGTTGAGTGGGTTTGAGACCAAAGATCCACCAACCAATTAAGGTAGTGGCAAGAGGGATCCCACCATTCACGAGCACCCCAGCGTGGGCCGCAGGTGCTAAAGAAAAACCGACATAGACTAAGAGAGCATAACCAAGCCCTGCGCAACTTGCTAGTGCAGTACGACGCCATAGGGTGAGGTCAGTCATGCCAAGACTTTTAATGAATAATGGAGATAAAAGTGTGGCAGCCACTAAAAACCTTAGAGCGGCGAGATCATAAGGCGTGAGTACGCTTTTGCCCCCAATACGCGAAACAATATTAAATCCACTCCAACAGATCACCACAATGCCCATGGCCGCAAAACCTAAGCCTAGGTTTGGTGAAACGGGCTGGGTCGTCTTTAGGAATGCGGGTGTAGCAGATGCAGATGACGAATCTGCCTGAGAAATAGATGGGGCTTCTTCTGACATGATCCGAGAGTATCATGACTATGACTTGTTTCTAAATGACGAGCCTCAGACTACATTATGATTTTGCGTCTTCTTCTGATTGCCATTGCTTTGGTGGTTTTATTGCGATTATTAGGATGGAAACCTCCATTGGGTCGGCGTTCGGAGTCCACTTCTCATATCGAAGATCGGCAAGGCGTGGATTCTGGAAGTACGCATGATGACCTTGGGCAAAAAGTCGATGCAGACCTTGTCCTATGCGCGCGATGTGGTGTGTCAGTTCCCCGGAACTTGGCTTATAGTCATGCGGGTCGTTGGGCTTGTAGTGTTCAACACCTAGAGTCTCACTCCTAAAAGCGATGTCTTTTTTTGTCCGGCCAGAGGGTTGGGTGCGTGAAGCCAGAAAATTGCCTTCGCCTAATTGCGATGCGCGTCCTAGTTCGGTAGCGATTGATCTTCTCGTTGTTCACTGCATTAGCCTGCCTCGAGGGCACTATGGTGGCGCTGAAATCATTGATTTATTTAGCAACCGACTGGATGTCACACAGCATCCCTCATTCGCTGACCTCAAGGGAGTGGAGGTTTCTAGCCACTTTTTGATTCGGCGTGACGGTGAATTACTCCAGTTTGTCTCTTGCCTGGATCGCGCTTGGCACGCTGGCGTTTCCCGTTGGCGAGGAAGAGAGCGTTGCAATGATTTTTCGATTGGAGTGGAACTAGAAGGTGTGGATGATGCTGAATTTACCGCTGAGCAATATGCGGTCCTCAAAGATCTTCAGCATGCGCTTCAGGCGCGTTATCCCCTGCGCGCAATCGCGGCGCATAGTGACATCGCACCGGGCCGAAAAACCGACCCCGGAAGCGGTTTTGATTGGAGCCATGCCAATCAAGGCTTGCCGCGAGATGCTTCTTTGTAAGCCCTGCGGCGTCTGGCTTGCTGTTTTGCAACATTTTGATTTTATGTGACAAATGTATGTCAGGCCTTCAAAAGGCCCCTTCCAAGACATTGATTTAACTTAAAAAAAATAATTCTATTCAAAGTGTTGCTATGCCACGGTGCAATCCCTAGAATCTGTGGTTAAGGTTATTGAAAACCACAACATATAGTGGTTTTTTGTCCACAAGTTGTGCACAGCCTATCCCCAATTAAGATCATCTGCCTGCAGAAGGAGCGAGCCGCATGCAATCCACACAAGAACATACCGCTAAAGATTCAGTCCTCTCTTTAGCTCCTTCGGTTCCATTTGAGCCAACCGCGGCGCACGATGCGCGATTTTCTCAGTACAAAGTCATCCGTCGTAACGGGGCAGTTGTCGCTTTTGAACCTGAAAAAATCACAATTGCTATTACCAAAGCCTATTTGGCGGTGAATGGTGGTCAGGGCGCAGCCAGTGCACGTATTCGTGATGTGGTTTCGCAATTAACGCAGATGGCAGTGACCGCTTTGCTGCGTCGCGAGCCTTCGGGCGGAATTTTTCACATCGAAGATATTCAGGACCAAGTGGAATTGGCACTCATGCGTTCCGGGGAGCATGAAGTTGCTCGTTCTTATGTGTTGTATCGTGACGAACGCAGTCGTGAACGTGCAAAAGCAAGTGCAGGCGCAGCACCCACCGTTCAGCACATCATTAATGTGATCGAAAACGGCCAGCCACGTCCGCTCGACGTGAAAGAACTAGAAGCGCTGGTTGCAGAATGCTGCCAAGGATTGGAAAGTGCTTCTGAAGGTCATGTCATTGTAGAAATGACCCTTAAAGATTTGTACGATGGCGTTCCGATCGATGAAGTATATAAATCAGTCATCTTGGCCTCACGAGCCATGATTGAACGCGACCCAGCCTACAGCCAAGTGACTGCACGTTTGCTTCTCAATACGGTACGTCGTGAGGTCTTGGGTGAAACTACCAGCCAAGCCGAGATGGAAACCTGCTATGCCGAGTATTTCCCCCATTTCATTAAGCGCGGAATTGAAGCAGAGTTATTAGATGAACGCCTAGGTCAGTACGATCTAGTCAAACTTGCTTCAGCCCTCAAGGCCAAACGCGACCTGCAGTTTGATTATCTGGGTTTGCAAACCCTCTACGACCGCTACTTCCTGCACATCGAAGAGCATCGAATCGAATTACCACAGGCTTTCTTCATGCGCGTCGCAATGGGTTTAGCTTTGGATGAGATTGATCGTGAGGCGCGTGCAATTGAGTTCTATGAAATTCTTTCCAGTTTTGATTTCATGAGTTCCACGCCGACCTTGTTTAATTCAGGTACGCGCCGTTCTCAGCTTTCCTCTTGCTACCTCACTACCGTAGCGGATGACCTAGATGGTATTTACGAAGCCTTGAAAGAAAATGCGCTGCTGTCAAAGTTTGCAGGCGGTTTGGGAAATGATTGGACGCAAGTGCGTGCTTTGGGTTCCTACATCAAGGGTACCAATGGCAAGAGTCAAGGTGTTGTTCCTTTCCTCAAAGTAGTGAATGACACCGCGGTGGCTGTGAATCAAGGTGGTAAACGTAAAGGCGCTGTGTGCGCTTACCTAGAAACTTGGCATTTAGATGTTGAAGAGTTCTTGGAGTTGAGAAAGAACACCGGTGATGATCGTCGTCGTACACACGATATGAATACTGCCAACTGGATTCCCGATCTTTTCATGAAGCGTGTCATGGAAGCGGCTGACTGGACCTTGTTCTCTCCTTCCGATACCCCAGACTTGCATGATAAGTTTGGTGCTGATTTTGAGAGGGCCTACACCGCCTACGAAGAAAAAGCGGCACGGGGTGAATTGAAGCTGTTCCGGAAAGTGCCCGCACTGCAATTATGGCGCAAGATGCTTTCTATGTTGTTTGAAACGGGCCATCCTTGGATCACATTTAAAGATCCCTGCAATATCCGTTCACCACAAAACCATGTGGGCGTAGTGCACAGCAGTAACTTGTGCACAGAAATCACGCTCAACACCAATGAGAAAGAAATTGCAGTTTGTAACTTAGGTTCAGTCAATCTGGCTGCGCATTTGAAGGATGGCAAGCTCGATCACGAGAAGCTCCAGCGTACGATTCGAATCGCCATGCGTATGTTGGATAACGTGATTGATATCAATTATTACGCCGTAGCTAAGGCGCGTAATTCCAACCTGAAACATCGCCCTGTTGGTATGGGCATCATGGCCTTTCAAGATTGTTTGCACGCCATGCGTGTTCCCTATGCTTCTCAAGAAGCGGTTCAGTTTGCTGATGAATCCATGGAAGCGGTGTGCTACTACGCTTACTGGGCTTCGACCGAATTGGCCCAAGAGCGTGGTCGTTACGCAACGTACCGTGGCTCATTATGGGACCGCGGTATCTTGCCCCACGATAGCATTGACCTTTTGGCAAAAGAGCGCGGTGGTTATCTAGAAGTGGATCGCAGCAGTACCATGGATTGGGAAGCGTTGCGCGAGCGTATCAAAGTGCATGGTATGCGTAATTCTAACTGCGTTGCGATTGCGCCTACCGCTACGATCTCTAACATTATTGGTGTCTCTGCTTGTATTGAACCTACCTATCAGAATTTATTCGTGAAGAGTAATTTGTCGGGAGAGTTCACGGTGGTGAATGAGTATTTGGTACGCGACTTGAAGCGCGCCAATCTCTGGGATGACGTGATGGTGTCTGACCTCAAATATTTCGATGGCTCCTTGTCCCGTATTGATCGTATCCCCACAGAACTGCGTCAACTCTATGCGACTGCGTTTGAAGTAGACCCAAGCTGGTTAATTGAGGCGGCTTCACGTCGTCAGAAGTGGATTGATCAGGCACAGAGCTTGAATATTTATATGGCCGGTGCTTCGGGTAAAAAGCTCGATGAAACTTATAAACTGGCTTGGACACGTGGTCTTAAAACCACCTATTACTTGCGCACGATGGGTGCAACTTCTGCTGAGAAATCTACCTCTAAAGCGGGAGCACTCAATGCAGTTCCCGTCGATGGCGGAATTCAAGCTCAGCCTTCTGCAGAAGAAGCTAAGTTTTGCATTATCACCGATCCCACCTGCGAAGCCTGCCAGTAACAAAGTTAAAGAAAAGGAATGAAAATATGTTGAGTTGGGATGAAGAAGTCAGCACCGCGCCTTCCGCGCAGCCTTTCCCATCAGTTGGTTTGCCATCTGCTCGAACAGGCGCTTCGATTAAGCCTGTTGAAATGTTGGCAGAAGACTTCGATATTGATCGCCCCTTGGAAGGAGCGCATCACACTTTAGATAGTGCAGGTTTGCACCTTGAATCTACAGCGCGTGTACGAGTTGAAGATAAGCGCATCATTAACTGTCGTTCAGATGTGAATCAGCTGGTGCCGTTCAAATATAAATGGGCCTGGGATAAATATTTGGCAGGTTGCGCCAATCATTGGATGCCCCAAGAAGTGAACATGACGCGCGATATCGCGCTTTGGAAAGACCCGAACGGCTTGACCGATGATGAGCGCTTGATCGTGCGTCGTAATCTGGGTTTTTTTGTGACTGCAGATTCATTAGCGGCTAACAATATCGTCCTCGGTACCTATCGCCACATCACTAATCCTGAGTGTCGACAGTTCTTACTTCGCCAGGCTTTTGAAGAAGCGATTCATACCCATGCCTATCAGTACATTGTAGAAAGCTTAGGCTTGGATGAAGGTGAAATTTTCAATATGTACCATGAGGTTTCAAGCATTCGTGAAAAAGATCAATTTTTGTACGAATTCATCGAGGTACTCACAGACCCTGAGTTTCAGACGGGCACGCCCGAAAACGATCAAAAACTCTTAAAGAGTTTGATCGTGTTCTCTTGCATTATGGAAGGCTTATTCTTCTATGTAGGCTTTGCGCAAATCTTGGCCTTAGGCCGTCAGAATAAAATGACCGGCGCAGCAGAGCAATACCAGTACATTTTGCGTGATGAATCCATGCACTGTAACTTTGGTATTGATGTAGTCAACACCATTAAACTTGAAAACCCACATCTCTGGACCCCAGAGTTCCGAGAAGAAATTAAAGCACTGATGGTGCGTGGAGTGGAGCTGGAGTACCGTTATGCTGAAGACACTATGCCTCGCGGCGTGTTAGGTTTGAATGCTCCAATGTTCAAAGAATATCTGCGTTATGTGGCTAACCGCCGCTGCCAGCAGATAGGTCTTGATGTTCTTTATCCCGGGGCAACGAATCCATTCCCTTGGATGAGTGAACTAATCGACCTAAAGAAAGAAAAGAACTTCTTTGAGACGCGTGTGACTGAATATCAAACAGGCGGTGCGTTGAACTGGGAGTAAAACTGGTTTAAGAAGGATTGAAAAAGCCCCGCAAGAGAAATCTGAGGGGCTTTTTTCATCAATAGCGCGGGTTCAGGTTAGAATAACGGGTTGATAAGCAGCGGTGGTTCACCACCCAATTCGAGGAGAAAGTATGGGCATGAAAATAGGCGTCCCACGCGAGGTCAGTCCCGGCGAACGGCGCGTAGCAGCAACTCCAGAGACCGTGCAGCAAATTATTAAGCTCGGGTTCTCTGTGGCGATTGAAGCAGGTGCAGGTCAGGCCGCTAACTTCAATGACGCTGCTTACGCAGCAGCCGGTGCGACCATTGCACCCAATGTGCAAGCACTCTATGCCGATGCCGATATCATTTTTAAAGTACGCGCTCCGATGCTCAATGCATCTACGGGATCGCATGAATCAGAATTGCTGCGCGCAGGCCAAACCCTGATCAGCTTTATTTGGCCTGCTCAGAATGCAGAACTCATGGATCGCTTGGCTGCTCGTCAAGTGACCGTGATGGCGATGGATGCGGTTCCCCGTATTTCACGCGCCCAAAAGTTGGATGCATTGAGTTCCATGGCCAACATCGCGGGATACCGAGCCATCATTGAGGCGGCCCAACATTTTGGTCGCTTCTTCACGGGTCAAATTACCGCTGCGGGCAAAGTGCCTCCCGCTAAGGTGATGGTGATTGGTGCCGGTGTAGCCGGACTGGCTGCGATCGGAACTGCCCGGAGTCTGGGTGCGATTGTGCGAGCCTTTGATACGCGCCCTGAAGTGAAACAGCAAATCGAATCAATGGGTGCTGAATTTCTTGAGATGGATTTTGAAGAAGAGGGTTCAGGTCAAGGTGGCTATGCCAAGCAAATGAGTGCGGCTTTTATAGAAGCTGAAATGGCACTCTTTGCTGAGCAAGCCAAGGAGGTGGATATCATCGTCACCACCGCATTGATCCCAGGCAAACCTGCACCCAAACTGATTACCGAAGCAATGGTTGCTTCGATGAAGAATGGAAGTGTGATTGTGGACTTGGCTGCTGAGCAAGGGGGCAACTGTGATTGCACTGTGCCTGGTCAAGTCAATCAAGCACACGGCGTGAGTGTGATTGGCTATACCGACTTGCCGTCACGTCTACCTACGCAGTCTAGTCAGTTGTATGGCACTAATCTGCGCCATTTCTTGACTGACCTCACCCCAGCCAAAGATGGTCAAATCGTCGTGAATATGGAAGACGATGTGATTCGCACCGCTACAGTGATTAAAGATGGCGCCATTACTTGGCCCGCTCCTCCTCTTAAAGTTCCTGCCATTGCCCCGGCTAAACCTGCTTCTGCGGTGGCTCCTGCCCCTAAGCATGGCGAAGCCGGAAAACCCGCTAGTAATACCAGCACCTTCATTACCATGCTGATTGCTGCAGTGGTTTTTGCTTTGATTGGTGCTTCTGCTCCCGCAGCCTTCTTGCCGCACTTCACCGTATTTGTGTTGGCCTGTTTTGTAGGCTATCAAGTGGTATGGAATGTCACTCCGGCCTTGCATACCCCCTTGATGAGCGTGACCAACGCCATCTCTGGAATCATTGTGATTGGTGCACTCTTGCAAATCTCTAGCCCCTCTCCGCTCGTGCAAGGTATTGCCGCCTTCTCTGTGCTGATAGCGACCATCAATATTGCAGGCGGATTCCGCGTGACCGCTCGCATGCTCAATATGTTCCGCCGAGATTAAGGGGTAAACCGACATGAATACTGGATTAATTACTGTTTGTTATATCGGCGCTGCCATCCTCTTCATTTTGAGCTTGGGTGGATTATCGCGTCAGGAAACTGCGCAACGTGGCAATCTATTTGGCACGATCGGCATGGCTTTGGCGATTTTGGCTACGGTCATGGGAGCGGGTGTCACTAGCCTTGGATTGTTGATTCCTGCGGTACTTGTAGGTGCAGCGATTGGATGGATTTTGGCAGTTCGTGTAGAGATGACGGGTATGCCAGAGCTGGTGGCGATATTGCACAGCTTCGTGGGGCTTGCTGCAACCTTGGTGGGTGTGGCCAGTTATTTAGACCCAACTGCCCATTTCGCAAGTTCCGCTGAAAAAAGCATTCACGAAGTCGAGATCTTCTTAGGCGTATTTATTGGTGCCTTGACCTTTACAGGGTCGATCATCGCGTTTGGAAAATTGCGGGGATCAATTTCAGGCAAGCCTTTGATGTTGCCTGGTCGTCATTTATTGAACATTGCCGGCATCATCGCTTCTTTAGTTTTAGGTGCAATCTTCATTGGTAACGAAGTGCCTCAAGGTGCTTTGCCTGAGTTGCTCATTATGTCTGCGATCGCAGGTTTAATCGGGATTCACTTGGTGATGGCAATTGGTGGCGCTGATATGCCGGTGGTGGTTTCTATGCTCAACAGCTACTCTGGTTGGGCTGCCGCTGCGACGGGCTTTATGCTCAGTAATGACTTGCTGATTGTTACCGGTGCATTGGTAGGATCAAGCGGTGCTATTCTTTCTTACATCATGTGTCGTGCGATGAATCGCAGTTTCATCTCAGTTATTTTGGGTGGCTTTGGAACAGGCAGTGGCACATCCAGTTCTGCTGAAGTACCGCAAGGTGAAGTTGTAGCTATCAGTGCTGAAGAAACTGCACATGCTTTGGCTGATGCAAAAGAAGTCATCATGGTTCCAGGTTATGGAATGGCGGTTGCACAAGCACAAGGTGTCATCAGTGAAATTACCCGTCGCTTGCGTGCCAAAGGCGTCAAGGTGCGTTTTGCTATTCACCCTGTTGCAGGCCGCTTGCCGGGTCACATGAATGTGCTCTTGGCAGAGGCCAAAGTGCCTTACGACATCGTGCTTGAGATGGATGAAATCAATGAAGACTTCCCAGAGACCGATGTGGTCTTGGTTGTGGGGGCAAACGATATTGTGAACCCCTCTGCTCAAGATGATCCCGGAAGTCCTATCGCAGGGATGCCGGTATTAGAGGTTTGGAAAGCGCGCACGGTCGTGGTCTTCAAGCGCTCTATGGCAACAGGCTATGCGGGTGTCGATAATCCGCTCTTCTTTAAAGAGAACACCCGCATGTTGTTTGGTGATGCGAAGAAGAGTGTGGATGATATTCTTTCGCATCTGCCCTCCTGATTTAACTTCCCAGTCTTTTTTGAATAAATCTAACCTCTTACCTGCAATTCATCCCCTATTTGTTAGGGGGTTAATTGCAGGTTTCATTTTCTATTCATTGACAGCGCACGCTGTATTGATCGATGAGGTTCAAGTCTACGATGACGCGATCAATGAACCCGGTGAGTTTGGAGTGGAGCTACATCTGAATGCCACACCTTCTGGTCGCGGCACTCCCGATTACCCTGGTGAGATTGTGCCGGCGCATGGCATTCGATCAACCTTTGAATTGGCGTACGCAAGCTCAGAGCATCTTGAATGGGGTTTATACATTCCCTTGGAATACACTCCAGCAGGAGATGAACGTTTTTCTGGGTTTCGCTATCGTCTGAAGTACATTGCTCAAAAGGCGAGCGCAGAGAAGCCTTTTTTCTACGGCATCAATTTTGAACTATCACACGTCAAAACAATTTTTGAGCAATCACAAGATCGCTTAGAGACGCGTCCTATATTGGGATGGAAAGAAAACGGATGGTTGTATGCGTTTAATCCCGTCATAGGTCAAAACTTGAAACCCGGACAGCGCACAGGGGGTCCCGATTTCAGTCCGTCGTTTAAGATTGCGCGAGAGGTAAGAGAAGGTTTTACAGTTGGGACTGAGTACTATGCAGAGTTAGGCCAGTTCTCCCATTTTGATTCCTATTCCAACCAAGCGCACACTGTCTATTTGGTTTTGGATGTAGATCGCAAACCTTTCGTGTTCAATATTGGAATAGGGCGCGGGCTGACCGCGGCTACTGATCATTGGACCATCAAATCCATCATTGAGATTCCTGTCGACTAATGTTTAATGCCTATGTGCCCGCTTCTCAAGCGCTAGTTTGAGTAGTGAAGTGGTAAGGTCGCTTTGACTGCTTAATCGATCACACCAAAGTTCTGCTTGAGTAGTGAGTGAAGGAAGTACTTGAATAAGCTGCATCCATGCTTCTGACAATGCATGAGGCTCTCTGCGTACCCAAGGTTGCCAAAGTTTTCCTAATAATTTTCCGGCTTCTGTCTCCAGCCAACCTTCGCGGTAGTGCCTTAAAAAGGCGGCCATCTTAACGAGATGCGCATCATCCTCGGTGGGATAGATGTCCCATAGAAAGGGCCTTCCAGCCCACTGTGCTCGGACAAAAGAGTCTTCTCCTCTCACCACATTGAAATCACAATTCCAAAGCACTTCATCAAACTGATCTTGAGTGAGCCAAGGCAGAAAAACAATAGATGTTGCGTGTTCTGGGTGGGTGGCTATCCAGTCATTCGCTCGACGCTGCAACGGGCTTTGGAATATCAGGCACTCCGTTTTTCGGCCAGTCGTTTCATGATGTTGCTCAAAGGCATCAAAAAGAGCATCGACGAGAGGATGGTCATAGCAAAAAATGCTGACCCTGATGGGGTCAATTTGATCTGCTAACTCCTGCATTTTCTGAGCGTCTATTTGAAATTTTTTTCTTTTCTTTAATAAGTCTTGTTCACGTAATAATCCTCCCGTTTTTTGCGAAAAGCCTGGGAAGAAAAACCATCGGGTGATAGGAAGATGTGGGTGTGGGCTGGGAAGCGCATGACAGCCTTCCACCCAATCCTCAGCGCTCAAGTATTCAAGGTTCACCCAGAGCGACGGGGGAATTCGTTCAGTCATTCGCTCAGCAAATTCAATAGGGACATCACAGCCAAATGTTTCAATAACGATGTCTGCGGGCTGAGCCTGAAAAGAAGCTTCTTGCAAACGGCAGATTTTGATCAAACCGTTTCGTACAAGACCGTCATCCTCGCTATCAGTCAGAACAAAAGCAGCGAGTGTTTCTGGACGATCAATCCAAAGACGCACAAGTAAGTGATGTTCATTGACTAACTGGCGAGATAAGCGCCAACACACTCCTGCGTCACCGAAATTGTCTATTACCCGACAAAACACATCCACCGTCTGAATCATGTCCTGCACAGCTTGCCCCGGGGATTACAGTGCGTCGGCCCCTGCCTTAGCGATGATGCCGTCTTGGCTGGACTGTACCCCAGACACGCC
>Ga0114962_10000878_pt1 | contig 26108 bp, 21 predicted proteins | sample C_130820_MF_Meta_FD_87017 | JGI IMG/M metagenome (GOLD analysis project Ga0114962, IMG submission 87017) | Freshwater microbial communities from Lake Croche, Canada to study carbon cycling - C_130820_MF_MetaG | ecosystem: Environmental > Aquatic > Freshwater > Lake | place: Lake Croche, Canada... | reverse complement strand
CTTGCCCTCACGCACCTGATCGGCGATCGAGGTGATGAAGTTGTCATGGTTGACCTGGTACGGCAACTCGGTGATGACGATCCCGGTTCGCCCGCGGGAGTCCTCTTCGATCTCCACGACTCCGCGCATCCGAACCGAGCCGCGACCCGTCGTATAGGCGTCGATGACGCCGGAGGTACCCACTATCAAACCGGATGTCGGGAAGTCCGGGCCCTTGATCCGCTCGATCATCGCCGCAAGCGTGGTTTCCTCATCGGCCTCGTGGTTATCCAGGCACCAGTAGACGGCCTCGGCGAGCTCCCGGAGATTGTGCGGCGGGATGTTGGTAGCCATGCCGACGGCGATACCGCCGGAGCCATTGGCCAGCAGGTTGGGGAAGCGACTCGGCAGAACCGTCGGCTCCTGGACCCTACCGTCGTAGTTCGGGATGAAATCGACTGTCTCCTCGTCGATTTCACGCAGCATGTCCATGGCCAGCGGGGTGAGCCGGGCCTCTGTGTACCTCATCGCTGCCGGCGGATCATTACCTGGGGAGCCGAAGTTGCCTTGTCCGTCGACCAACGGATATCGCAGCGACCACGGCTGGGCCATCCGGACCAGGGTGTCGTAGATAGAGGAGTCGCCGTGCGGGTGATAGTTGCCCATGGTCTCGGCGACCGAGCGTGCCGATTTGGCGTGGCTGCGGTCCGGGCGGAACCCGGAGTCGTACATCGCATAGAGCACCCGGCGGTGCACCGGCTTGAGTCCGTCTCGCACCTCGGGCAGTGCGCGCCCGACAATGACACTCATGGCGTAATCGATGTAGCTGTTCTGCATCTCCTGCTGGATGTCGACCGGTTCGACCCGGTCTGCGGGAGGTCCGTCGGGCGGTAGCGTGGTGTCAGTCATCTGATCCTCTGTCGGTGCGTATGAGCGCTAATGGCTAAACGTCAAGAAAGCGAACGTCTTTGGCGTTTCGGGTGATGAAGCTACGGCGGGCTTCGACGTCCTCACCCATGAGGATCGAGAACAGCTCATCGGCGGCGGCCGCATCGTCGAGGGTGATCTGGCGTAGCAGGCGGGCTGCAGGATCCATGGTGGTCTCCCACAGTTCCTTGGCATCCATTTCGCCGAGGCCCTTGTAACGCTGGATGCCGTCGTCCTTGTTGATCTTCTTACCCGCCGTCAGCCCCGCCTCCAGCACGGCGTCGCGTTCGCGTTCGGTGTAGACGAATTCATGTTCACTGCGCTGCCACTTGAGCTTATAAAGCGGCGGCTGGGCGAGGTAGACGTGGCCGCTCTCAATCAGTGGCTTCATAAAGCGGAACAGCAGGGTCAATAGCAGAGTGGTGATGTGCTGGCCGTCGATGTCGGCGTCGGCCATCAGGACTATCTTGTGATACCGGAGTTTGGCGAGGTCGAACTCGTCGTGGATACCGGTTCCCAGCGCTGTGATGATGGATTGGACTTCGGTGTTCTTCAGCACCCGGTCGATCCGGGCCTTCTCGACGTTGATGATCTTGCCGCGCAGCGGCAGGATCGCCTGAAACATCGAGTCGCGGCCGCTCTTGGCCGAGCCGCCTGCCGAGTCGCCCTCCACCACATACAACTCGCACTGCTTGGGATCAGTGGACCGGCAGTCGGCCAGCTTGCCCGGCAGTCCGCCGATATCGGTCGCACTCTTGCGCCGGACCAGTTCACGCGCCTTACGGGCGGCCATCCGGGCCTGGGCCGATGAAACTGCTTTGTTCAGAATGGTTTTCGCGTCCGAGGGGTTGGACTCGAACCAGTGCGTCAATTGCTCGTTGCAGATTTTCTGCACGAATGACTTGACCTCGGTGTTGCCTAGCTTGGTTTTCGTCTGGCCCTCGAACTGGGGCTGGGCGACCTTCACCGAGACCACGGCGGCCAAGCCCTCGCGGATGTCGTCACCGGTGAGGTTGGCGTCCTTCTCCTTGAGGATTTTCTTGTCCTTGGCGTACTTGTTGACCACAGTGGTCAGTGCCGCCCGGAACCCCTCCTCGTGCGTGCCGCCCTCATGAGTGTTGATGGTGTTGGCGAAGGTGTGGACGGACTCGGAGTAACCCGAGTTCCACTGCATGGCGACCTCGACTTCGTGGCCCTCTCCCTTACCGGAGAAGCCCACAATGCTGTTGGTGATCGCCTGCTTGGTGCGGTTGATGTGCTTGACGAAGTCGACCAGGCCATCGGCGTAGTGGAAGGTGCGGTGCATCACCTTCTTTGCGGTTGCGGACTTCTCGGCTGCGAGCTCTTCTGCTGACTTGGGAGCCTCAGCGGTGTCGCTGACCACTTCGTCGACAACTTCTTCGGGGGTCACCCTTTCGTCGGTGAGATTGATGGTCAGGCCCTTGTTCAGGAAGGCCATCTCGCGCAGGCGCTGCTCGACGGTGTCGAAGTCGTAGTCGGTGGTTTCAAAGATTTTCGGATCGGCCCAGAATCGAATGGTGCTGCCGCTCTTCTCGGTGGCCTCGCCCTGCTTGATACTGCCGGGGATGGAGTTGTCATAGCTCTGGGACCACTGGTAGCCGTCGCGGCAGATATCAGCTTCCAGCCGGGTGGACAGTGCGTTGACCACAGAGACACCGACCCCGTGCAGGCCGCCCGAGACCTGGTAGGCGCCTTCCTCGAACTTTCCGCCGGCATGCAGCACCGTCATAACAACGTCGATCGTCGGGACGCCGGACTCGTGCATCGCCACCGGGATACCGCGGCCGTTATCGGTGACTTCCACACCACCGTCGTCAAGGAGCCGGACGTCGACCTGATCGGCAAATCCAGCCATCGCCTCGTCGACGGCGTTGTCGACAACCTCCCAGACCAGGTGGTGTAGTCCGCGTCTGCCGGTTGAGCCGATGTACATACCTGGACGTTTACGGACAGCTTCAAGCCCTTCGAGGATCTTGATGGAGCCTGCACCGTATTCGTCATCTTTTTTCGTCTTCGGGGCAGCCACGATCGAACAGGTCTCCTCAGAATTAGCAGGCGAGCGACGGGCGGCCGCTCGAACGTTTGATCACAGTCTACCGGGAAGGGGGGACAGGACCGATTCAGCGGCGGCGTTTCTACATACCTAATTGCGCCGTGCACGGAACATCGCGAGTTAAGACGCGTCCGGACGCTTGAGCCGCGCGCTAGCGACCTCCCTGTGGCGCTGAGCCGACTGTGGTAGGGGGGGTTTAACCGTAGGTATCCCGGGGGCCGCGACCAGAGATATGCCATGGGCCTTTGCGCCAGGACGGAGCGGTGGGCCCCGTGATTTTCAGCGCGGTGACCACGCCGTCGCCGACGGCAGCTGCGATCTTGGCCAGCAACTGGGCCTGCACCATCCGCAATTGGGTGGCCCAGGCTGTCGACTCGGCGGTCACGCTAAGCACGCCGTCGCGCAGAATGGTGGGCTGGGCATGTTCGGCAATTTGTTCTCCGACGACGGTGGCCCATTGGGCGAATACGGTTCCTTCGGCGACCCGCGGCGACCAGCCGTTGGTTTCGGCCACTTCGCGCGTGGCCCGGCCCAGCGGTTGTGGATCGCGGGTGTCCGGACCGGCTCCGGACCAGCGCCGGCGGCTGTCACGCGCGGTCTTGCGATGCGCATTCGGCGATGTGCGGCCGTGGCCGACTTCCTTTCCCATGCCGCGGGCGGCAGACCGGGCCTCTTCGAGTGCGCGCCGAACCAGGTCCATTCCGGGCAGAGCGGCCAGGTGTTCCGGCGGGGCGGGAAGGTCACCGGGCGGGCGGGCGGGAAGGTCACCGGACGGGCGGGCGGGAGGACCGGCGTCGGTCACGTCGCCACCGCCGAAGCGCGTCCGGTGTCGTCATCGCGGACCGTGATGCCTATCCGGGTGGCGTCCCAGTCCTCAGGAATATCTTCGCCGACGGCGGCGGTCACAAGCACCTGCTCGGCGGCTGCTGCCACGCCGGCGAGTGCTCGGCGGCGCGCGTTATCCAGTTCGGCGAACACATCGTCGAGGATCAGTACCGGCTCGCTTCCTTCGGCGCGCAACAATTCATAGGACGCCAGGCGCAGGGCCAACGCCACCGACCAGGACTCGCCATGGCTGGCGAATCCTTTGGCAGGCTGTTCCCCCAGCCGCAATTCGAGGTCGTCACGATGGGGTCCGACCAGGCACACGCCCCGCTCCAGTTCCGCACCGCGCCGACGGGCAAGCGCGTCGAGCAGCGCCACTTCCAGAAAGTCTGGATCACCTGCTCCGTCCAGTTCGGCTGCGTCGATACTTGACCGATACGTGATCGCGGCGGGCCGTGACGCCGGCGCCAGCAACTGGTAGGCCTTCTCGACCTCCGGGGCGAGTTGATTCACCAAATCGAGCCGGGCCGCCATGAGTTGGGCACCGTTGGCGGCGAGGTGGCCGTCCCAGACATCGAGGGTTTCCAGGACTCCGGCATCGCCCCGGTACCTGCCACCTCCGGCCGACTTGAGGAGCGCCGTGCGCTGCTTGAGCACCCTGTCGTAGTCGGCGCGCACTACGGCGATCCGCGGACGGCGCACGGTGGCGAGTTCATCGAGATAACGTCTGCGCTCTGCGGGGTCGCCACGGACCAGGGCGAGGTCCTCCGGAGCGAACAGCACCGCCCGCACCGCTCCCAGCACCTCGCGGGTACTGCGGACCGGTGACCGGTTGAGTCGGCCTTTATTTGCTCGGCCGGCAGCGATCTCGAGATCGACGGCCAACTCCCGGCCTTCGTTGACGACGATCGTCGAGATGATTGCGCGTTCAGCGCCAGCACGGATCAGTGGTGCGTCAGTTGACACCCGATGTGAGCCCAGAGTTGCGCAAACCCACAGCGCCTCAACAAGGTTCGTCTTACCGAACCCATTGGGTCCGACGAATACTGTCCGGCCCGGCGCCAATTCCAGATCAAGCTCCGCCCATGATCGAAAATCTCGGAGCGAAAGGTGGCGGACATACATGTGGTTAGCCGGGCAGCCGAACTGGCATCAATAGATAGACATAGTCGGTTGTACCGGCGGGGAATGGGCCTGGGCCGGAGTGGTTGGGTGCATCGTCGCCGGCGGGCCGGAGCACAGCGGGTTTGCTTGCCGTGGTGAAACCGAACGTAACGCGATCAGAATGCAAAGACGCCAATCCATCGGTCAGGTATGTCGGATTGAAGGCAATGGTCAGGGGTTCTCCAGTGAACTCCACCGGTAGTTCCTCCTCGGCTGAGCCCAATCCATCGGCGTCGGCAAGTAACCGAAGGGAATCCGGGGCGAACTCCATACGGATCTGCGCACCACGTTCCGCGACAATTGCCACACGCTTGATTGCCTCGGAAAGTTCAGCCACACTAATCGTGGCCATCGCAGTGTGCTCCGCCGGTAAAAGCTGGCGAAATTTCGGAAATTCGTTTTCCAGCAGACTGGTCGTGCTGCGTTGCCCGCCGCTCCGTATTCCGAGCAGTCGGGCGTCACCAACATCTGCACCGGTGCCTAATGCAAGGTGAACATCTGATCCTGAGGTAACCGCTTTTGCGGCTTCGGCAAGCATCTTGTGCGGCACCAACACGGCAGCATCGACGTCCGACGACGCGGTCGACCACGTCAGCTCTCGAACAGCAAGCCGGAATCTGTCAGTAGCCGCCAAGACAACCTTGTCACCGGAGATCTCCAGCCTGATGCCGGTAAGCATCGCAATCGTGTCATCCCGGCCAGCGGCTACCGCGACCTGTCCGACGGCCTCGGCGAACAGATCAGCGGATACAACGCCTGTCTCAGCCGGCAGAGTCGGCAGCGCGGGGTAGTCCTCAACGGGCATCGTGGGAAGCGAAAACTTCGCGCTGCCGCAATTCAGCAGCATGCGGGAGCCCACGACACTGACCTCGACGGGTTTAGGCGGCAGCGACCGAGTGATATCGGACAACAGACGCCCAGATACCAAAACAGCTCCAGGGGAAGCGATTTCAGCCGGAACATGCACTTCGGCTGAAACGTCGGAATCGAATCCGGTGATTGTCAGGCCTGTTTCGGACCCGGTGATCAGCACGCCGGCCAAGATGGGCCTGGACGGCTGTTTACTCGGCAGGATCCGAACGACCCAGGCGACTGCTTCGGCGAAGTCCTCCCGAACCAAGCGAAACTTCAGGTCGGAGTCAACCAGCGTGGTTGCCACGTCGATAGGGTCCCTTCGTCACACCGCCAACTGCATCGGAAAACAGCCGTCCGAAGTCCAACCGTAGAGCGTCGTGGCCCAACTTGAAAGCTAATCGGTGTGGGTCATCACGGCATTGAAAGTTGGGGGATCGCTGGTTGTGGGCAGGTTTTCCCCAGGGGTGTTCTTCTAGAGGAATATCAATGGACAGATAACAGCAGTAGTAATAGGGGTTGTGGAAGCTGTTGGCCGAGCGGGCGGAAGCCTGTTGGACGAAGGTTCGTGGCTGTGGATGGATTGTGGATGGATTGGGTTTTGGGGGCCGGTGGGTGTGTAGCAATTTTGGTTGTTCGCGCCGGTCCTGCGGTGTTTAGCTATCTTTCCGGAGGTTATCCACAAGCTATGAACATCAAGTTGCTGTGACGAGTGGTACCCAAGTGTCTAAAGTTTTTGGGGAATTAGCGCTTGGAGCGCTGACGAATCCTGGTCGTGAGTTCTTTGACATGATCGAAGATCTCGCGTTTGTCGCCCATCTCGTTGAGGATTTTCCGCTGTGCGTACATCACAGTGGTGTGGTCACGGCCGAACGCCTGGCCGATTTTGGGCAGGGAGAGGTCGGTGAGTTCGCGGCACAGGTACATCGCAATCTGGCGAGATTGTGCCAGCGCTCGAGTCTTTCCGGGTCCCCTCAATTCCTCGACGCTCGTGTCGAAGTAGTCTGCGGTCGCGGCCATGATGACCGCGGCACTGATCTGCATGGTGCCTGCGTCCGCGACGAGGTCGCGCAACACTATCTCGGCAAGCGCTGCATCGATCGGCGTCTTGTTCAACGATGCGAACGCCGTTACGCGGATCAGTGCACCTTCGAGTTCGCGGATGTTGCGTTCGATGCTGCTGGCGATTAGTTCGAGGACATCATCGGGCACATCAAGCCGCTCCATCTGGGCTTTTTTGCGAAGGATGGCGATACGGGTTTCGAGTTCGGGCGGCTGAACATCGGTGATTAGGCCCCACTCGAACCGGGTACGCAACCGGTCCTCCAGGGTTGCTAGTTGTTTCGGCGGTCGGTCCGAAGAGATCACGATCTGTTTGTTCGCGTTGTGCAACGTGTTGAACGTGTGGAAAAACTCCTCCTGGATACCTTCCTTGCCTTCGATGAACTGAATGTCATCGACAAGGAGTACGTCAATATCGCGGTAGCTGCGTTTGAAGGCTACCCGCCGGTCATCGCGCAGCGAGTTGATGAAGTCGTTGGTGAATTCTTCGGTCGAGACGTACTTGACCCGCATGCCGGGAAACAGCCGTTGCGCGTAGTTGCCGGCGGCATGGAGCAGGTGGGTTTTACCCAGTCCGGACTCGCCCCAGATAAACAGGGGGTTGTAGGCCCGCGCCGGAGCCTCTGCGATGGCTAGGGCGGCAGCGTGTGCGAACCGGTTTGACGCCCCGATGATGAAGGTGTCGAAGGTGTATCGGCGGTTGAGACTGGACTCGGCTGCAGCATCGGTTGTGTTTGTCCGTGGCCGCTCGGTGAAATAACCGGGCCAACTCTCATGCGCACTTGCCAGTGCCTCGCGGTCGTCGTCCACTTCGTCGAGATCGGATCCGCTGGTGCCCGCAGGGGCGGTGCGTTGCTCAGCCGAGTCACCGTCCGTGCTGGGCTCGATACGGACGCCCAACTCCACACAATGGCCTAAGCGGCGGCTGAGGGCGTCAACAATCGGTTCCCGCAGATGTCGTTCGATTTCAGTTTGTACAAAAGGGCTGGGCACGGAGAGCAGTGCGAAGCCCTCGGCGATAGTGAGGGGGCGAACCAATTTGAGCCACGCGCGCTGTTGCGGGGTCAGTGGCGGATCAAGCAGGGTGGTTCCGGCAGTCGCGCTCGCCTCACCGTTCAACTCGGAGACCACTGAACTCCACACAGCGGCGAAATCAGAACCCGGATCATCGGTCAACGACAGATCCCCCTGGTTCGCGAACGGGCAGCAATTCAGGAACCCGACGGGAATCTGTCCACACACTTATCCACAGGTGTGCACAGGGCCGGGGGATCCGTTCGTCGCAGCGTAACGGCGTTTCTTGTCCGGCGGCAGGTAATCCGGTAGTTGGCCAATTCGGACTTTCCGCGCTGGCAGGAAACTAACAGGTTTCCCGGCGGGTGCCAACCGGTGAACGTGACACGAGCAGAACCGGAACTGTACCGCCTGACCGCCGTGGTTTGACCTGCGCAAGTGTCCTAAGTAATCTCTAGGAGCCGTCAACAATCGACGGCACGGCAGCGACCGGCTTGCGGGACCGCGCCGTTTCTTGCGAAGTGTGAAATAAGTGCGGTTTCAACGTCCGGGGATGTGCGCCTGCACCTCAACGGGCTTGCGATACCAGATGTGATGAGGAGAGATCACCGTGGCCAAGGGCAAGCGGACCTTCCAGCCGAACAACCGGCGGCGGGCCAGGGTTCACGGATTTCGGCTGCGCATGCGCACCCGCGCCGGTCGGGCGATTGTGTCGTCTCGCCGGCGCAAGGGCCGCGGTTCTCTGACTGCCTGACACGTAGGTCACGCGCAGTGCTCCCGGCCCGTAACCGGATGAGACGGTCAGCCGATTTTGGCTTGGCCGTGCGAAGTGGTGTGCGGGCGGCGCAACCGGACTTAGTTGTGCACGTCAACCGCCAGATACACACCGCCACAGGCGATTCGCCACAGATCGGGTTGATCGTCGCCAAGTCAGTCGGCGGGTCGGTAGACCGGCACCGGGTGGCAAGGAAGCTGCGCCACGCATCACGGGAGGTTCTAGCAGAGTTGGGCCCGACCGATCGGGTGGTGATCCGGGCCTTGCCAAGCAGCCGGGGTGCCTCGGCGTCGCGTCTGGAGCAGCAACTTCGTGCCGCGGTGCGGCGGGCAATCGTTCTGATGGCCCGAACCGCGTGAGTACCGGTAACGCCGTGGGGGCGCGGGCGGTGATCGTCCTGATTGAGGCCTATCGCCATATGATTTCGCCGCTGCGTCTGCCGTCCTGCCGGTACATGCCAACGTGCAGTCAGTACGCGGTTGACGCCCTCACCGAGTACGGATTGGTCCGTGGCGGTTGGTTGGCATTGCGGCGGCTGGTCAGGTGCGGTCCGTGGCACAGCGGAGGATGGGACCCGATACCCCAGCGGGTCCTCGGGTGCGGCGACGGTCCGCACCCAGAGGTCAGGAGCGCACATGTTTAACTGGTTCAGCCTCGATTACATCTACTACCCCGTGTCGGGCATCATGTGGCTCTGGTACAAACTGTTCGCACTGATACTGGGCCCGAGCAATTTCTTCGCGTGGGCACTGACCGTCGCATTCCTGGTTTTCAGCCTACGCGCGCTGCTGTACAAGCCCTTCGTCCGGCAGATCCGAACCACTCGCCAGATGCAAGAGCTGCAACCCCAGATCAAGGCGTTGCAGAAAAAGTACGGTAAGGACCGCCAGAAGATGGCGGAGGAAATGCAGAAGCTTCAGCGCGAACACGGGTTCAACCCGATCTTGGGCTGTCTGCCGATGCTGGCACAGATCCCGGTGTTCCTCGGCCTCTACCACGTTCTGATGTCCTTTAACCGAACCCAAACCGGCTTCGGCCGATTAGGTCTGTCGGTGGAGGAAAACCGGCGCCTCGGCAACTACTTCTTCAGCGCGACCGACGTGGGCCACTTCCTCGATGCTCATCTGTTCGGCGCCCCGATCGGCGCCTCAATCACCCAGCAGCATGGCTTGGAGGCTTTCACGGTCTTCAGCCGGCCAGCGGTGGCAGCGGTGTCCATCCCCCTGATGATTCTGGCCGGTATCGCGACGTATTTCAATAGCCGGGCCTCTATAGCGCGGCAGACCCCCGAGGCTGCGGCCAACCCGCAGACGGCGTTGATGAATAAGCTTGCGCTGTATGTGTTTCCACTTGGAGTGGTAGTGGGCGGACCGTTCCTGCCCATCGCGATCATTATCTACTGGGTGTCTAACAACATCTGGACCTTCGGACAGCAGCACCTGGTTTTCGGAAAGATCGAGCAGGAAGAAGAAGCTGCTAAACAGGATGCAATCGCGCGCCGGTCGGCCAATGCGCCAGCGCCAGGAGCGAAGCCAACCAAAGCGCGCAGGGTTGCCGGGTCGGATATGGCGGATGGCGAATCGGAGAGCGTCGCTGGCGAAACCAATGGAGCCACGCTGGGCGACGGCGACAAGTCGGCGACTAACGGCTCCGCGGCGGCGAATCGGGTGCCACGCCCCGGCGCGCGGCCGGCAGCGCGCCCCAAGAAACGCAAACGTTGAGCCGGGTTGTGAACCGGCCGGAGAGGGAGAGAAATGACCGAGACTGAAACTCAGGACGTCAGCGACGCGGTTCCGGCGACCGAGGCGCCTGGTGGCCTGGGCACCACCGATACCACCGACACAGAAGCGCCGGTACGCAAGACCGGCGACCGCGAAGATCGGCTAGTTGCCGAAGGCGAGATCGCCGGCGACTATCTGGAGGAGCTCCTCGATCTGCTGGATTTTGACGGCGATATCGATCTGGACGTCGAGGGCGATCGCGCGATCGTGAGCATTGACGGGGGAGAGGACCTGGCCAAGCTGGTCGGGCGCCGCGGCGAGGTGCTCGACGCCCTCCAGGAGCTGACCCGGCTCGCGGTCCACCAGAAGACGGGCGAGCGCAGCCGCTTGATGTTGGACGTCGCGGGTTGGCGCCGGCGTCGTCGCGACGAGCTGAGCGCACTCGGGGAAAAGGTGGCCCGCCGGGTTCTGGAAAACGGCGAGCGGGAGGAACTTGCGCCGATGACGCCGTTCGAACGCAAGATCGTTCACGACGCCGTCGCGAACGTCTCCGGTGTACACAGCGAGAGCGAGGGCGTCGAACCGGCCCGCCGCGTGGTGGTGCTGAAAGACGCCTGAGCGCCGGCCGCGCTTGAGTTACACCCATGTAGTTCTGCCGCGCGAAGGGATGTTTCACGTGAAACCGTCCACAGCGCCGGCGCCGCCGCCGGCCGCGGCCACATTATTGGGTGACCGGCTTTCGGTGGCTGAAGCGTACGCCGCGCTGCTGGCCGGCCCCGGCGTCGAACGTGGTCTGCTAGGTCCGCGGGAGGTTGAACGGATTTGGGACCGCCATATTCTCAACAGCGCGGCCATCGCAGAACTGATCGAACCTGGGTCCCGGGTGGTCGACATCGGTAGCGGTGCCGGACTTCCCGGAGTGCCATTGGCCATTGCGCGACCCGACCTGGTGATGACTCTGGTGGAACCTATGCTTCGCCGGACGGACTTTCTCAAAGAGGCCATTGCGATCCTTGGAATCCCGATCGCGGTGGTCCGGGGGCGCGCCGAGGATGCTGTGGTTCGCACCGACCTTGCCGGCTCCGATGCTGTCGTTTCGCGCGCGGTAGCGGACCTCGTAAAGCTCACCCGGTGGGGGATGCCACTGCTGCGATCGGGCGGGCGGATGCTGTCGCTGAAGGGGGATCGGGCCGCCGAGGAGGTTGCCGGAAGCGGCCTCGAGATGGCCGCGTTAGGAGCTATCGCCGTGGAGGTGGTGAGATGTGGGGTAGGCCTGTTGAGCCCCCCGACCACCGTGGTGATGGCGGTTCGCGGGGATCGCAGGCCCGCCACACGGAAACGGTCACCACGCACACCGGACAGGAGAGGGCAGTGAGCACCCCACCAACTCCGGAGCCCCCGGCCCCCGGCGATGTTTCACGTGAAACGTGGTCACGAGGCGACGACACGGATACGCCGATTGGGGCGGCGGCTGAGCGAGCGATGCAGGTGCTCCACACAGCCGCGGGCCAATTGCCGCGTCCGCCGCACTGCCGCGTATTCACCGTCGCCAATCAGAAGGGCGGGGTCGGTAAGACGACGACCGCGGTAAACCTCGCAGCCGCACTCGCCGTGCAGGGGCTGAAGACACTTGTCATCGACCTCGATCCACAGGGCAACGCGAGTACCGCCTTGGGCATCGCCGATCGGCATTCCGGCACCCCATCGTCCTACGAGGTACTGCTGGGAGAAATCCCGCTACACGCTGCGATCCGCCAGAGCCCGCATAGCGAGCGGCTTTTCTGCGTTCCCGCGACGATCGATCTGGCCGGCGCCGAGATCGAACTGGTCAGTATGGTCGCGCGCGAGAACCGCCTGCGCAATGCACTGGCGGAATTGGATCGATCAGACTTTGACTATGTCTTCATCGATTGCCCGCCCTCGTTGGGTTTGTTGACCATCAACGCCCTGGTGGCGGCCCCGGAAGTGCTGATCCCGATTCAGTGCGAGTACTACGCCCTTGAGGGCGTATCACAACTGATGAAGAACATCGCCATGGTGAAAGCACACCTGAACCCCAGGTTGGAGGTCAGCACGGTGGTGCTGACCATGCACGACGGGCGCACGAAACTCGCCGACCAGGTTGCCGTCGAGGTGCGCCGCTATTTTGGCGACAAGGTATTGCAAAGCGTGATCCCGCGCAGCGTTAAGGTGTCTGAAGCGCCCGGTTACAGCATGACGATCATCGACTACGACCCGGGTTCACGGGGGGCCATGAGCTATCTCGACGCAAGCCGCGAATTGGCGCATCGGCCACCCCTTGGAGCACAGTGACACATGGAGGCGCAGTGACAAAGCCAATCCGGCGCAAGGGCGGCCTCGGCCGCGGTCTCGCCTCGCTGATTCCGACCGGCCCCACCGACGGCGGGCCGCGGCTGGGCGAGGCCGCCGCGGACGTCGTGATTGGTGGCCAGGTCGTCGACAGCACGATGGTCGGCGCCGTCTACCGCGAGATCGATCCTGCGATGATTGAGCCCAACCCGCGTCAACCGCGGCAGGTTTTCGACGAGGAGGCCCTCGCCGAACTCGTCCACTCGATCCGTGAATTCGGCCTGATGCAGCCGATTGTGGTTCGAGAGGTGACCGACGAGTCCGGTGCCGGTCGCTACCAGTTGGTGATGGGGGAGCGGCGGTGGCGGGCCTCTCAGGAGGCTGGGCTGACGTCGATACCCGCGATCGTCCGCGAGACGGCCGATGGCAACCTGCTCCGCGATGCTCTGCTGGAGAACATCCACCGCGCCCAGTTGAATCCCCTGGAAGAGGCGGCTGCCTATCAACAGCTGTTGGAAGAATTCGACGTGACACATGAGGAGTTGGCCGGCCGCATCGGCCGATCGCGACCGGTGATCAGCAATATGATCCGGCTTCTCCGACTGCCGATCGCCGTTCAACGCCGGGTAGCCGCAGGCGTGCTCTCGGCAGGACATGCCCGGGCCCTGCTGGCACTGGAGGCCGGACCCGAAGCCCAGGAGGAGTTGGCTGCGCGCATCGTGGCAGAGGGACTGTCGGTCCGCGCCACGGAGGAAGCCGTCACGTTAGCCAACCGGGATGGTTCCAAACCCCCGAAGCCGACGCGGCGGAAACCGATCCACATGCCGGGATTGCACGATATTGCCGAACGGATCTCGCAAAGCTACGACACCCGCGTGACAGTCAGCCTGGGTAAGCGCAAGGGGAAGATCGTCGTCGAGTTCGGCTCGGTGGAGGACTTGCAGCGCATTGTCGGCCTGATGGACCCGAAGGTTGCGGCGGGTAGGAGTGCAGCGACCGGTGGATCAATATCGGCGAAATAGCGAAGGCCCTGAGGAAGGGCCGTTACGTCACTGTGACAAATCGGTGGCCGTAGGGCTCTCGGCGGTAGTCGGTTATGATGAATTGTTAAGCCGGACAACGGATTTGGGGTTGCGTGGGTCCCTGCACCACGGTAAACAGCCCGGATGCCATCCGCTCTCCTATCCTTAGGGTGCTGCAGTGCACATCCGCACGGCGGGAGAGTCCGGGAGACTAGTGTCCGCATCCATCAGGCCGCTTCGGCTCGACGAATTCGAGCAACTGCCCAAGCACGCCCGCCGTTGCGTTTTCTGGGAGGTTGATCCGAGGACGCTCGGCGGCGAGCGTCTGGCCGACCCTGAGTTCGAGAAGGAAGCCTGGCTGTCGATGGTCATGCTGGAGTGGGGCTCCTGTGGGCAGGTAGCCACTCCGGCGCCCACCGAGGGGACCGGGGAGAGAACGTCTGACTTCGACGAGCCATGCCTGGGCTACGTCCTCTACGCACCGCCGCGGACCATCCCGCGAGCCCAGCGGTTTCCCACCGGTCCGGTCAGTCCCGATGCGGTCCTGCTCACCTCCATGGGGGTCGAACCCGGCCAACCCGACGGGCTGCCGTCCCTCCTGATCGGGCATGTGGTGAGCGAACTCGTCCGACGTGGGGTGCGAGCACTGGAAGCGTTTGGTCGTACTGCCGCGGCTGGTCAATCACTGGATCCCGGATCCCTCGACACGGAGTTGCGGACCGCGATCGCCGCTCTGGGCGACTGTTCGTTCGAGGAGTGCATGATCGATGCGGAATTTCTACACAGCGTCGGCTTTACCGTCATCGCACCCCACCCCTACTTTCCGCGACTGCGGTTGGAACTCGACAAGGGTTTGGGGTGGAAGGCAGAAGTGGAAGCGGCACTGGAGCGATTGCTGGAAGGCGCCGCGCTGGAGCAACCTGTCGGGACCCGTTGAGGACGGGGATCTACACCGCCGGCCGGCCCTGCTCCACCGTTTGCTCGTGGGCCAGCAACTCGGCGAAGGTGAATGTTCCGGTTGGGCGATCGTTCTTGCCAAGCAGGTAGAGCCGTTTGACGGCGGCAAGGACACCCTCGGCGACCGCGTCCCGGCACTCCCGGGTTACTAGCATGCCCAGGTCGTGGGGGCTGCTGATGTACCCGACGTCGATCTGTACCGTTGGCATCCGAGTCAGGCGCAACAGGTCCCAGGTCCGGCCGTGGGTGCGACAGTCCCGTAATCCGGTGCGCGCCACCACTTCCCGTTGAATGAAGTCAGCCAGGTTGCGTCCAATGGTCGACACCGAACCGTGGGCACTGCCGAAGTAGAAACAGGCGACACCATTGGCCGCCGGTCGGGGGTGGCGTTCGAATCGAAGACTGATCATCAGGTCGGCCCCGACGGTATTGGCGGTCGCGGCCCGTTCGGTGTCGGCCGGGCTGCGATTGGGCGGCCGGGAAAGAAACGTCTCCATGCCGATCGCGGTCATCCGGCCCTCGAGGCGGCTTGCGAGATCCCACAGAATGTCCGCCTCGCTGATCGGACCGTCGGGACCCTGGGCGATCACGCCGCGGTCGTCGCCGCCGCGGCCCGGATCGATGATGATCCGTTTACCTGACAACCGCGGACCGGATCGCCGAACCTGCTCTTCCTCCCGAATGGCGTGCAACGACCCGCCCGTGACGCGCGAGCCCAGAAAGTACAGGGACCGCAACGTTTCCGGACCGCAGATTCCGTCCGGCGATAGACCGTACTCGCGTTGGTAGGACATCAGCGCGTTATGCGTCTGAAGGCCGAAGTAGCCGTCCACCAGGGCGGTGTAGAAACCGAGATCCTGCAGGCGCGCCTGCAGGGTTGCGACGTCGTCGCCGTACATCGGGGCACCGAACTGGTGGGCGAGCGTGCGGGCGCCCAATCGGTAGGACGCCTCCTTCAGCGCCCGGTAGGTGGCCTCACCGACGAGTCCGTCGACCAAGAGTCCGCGGCGCTGCTGGAATGCGCGGACGGCATGGTCGAGTTCCCCATCGAAGCTGTCCAGTGCCACGTGGCGACCGGTCGTCAGATCCGCATCCGGACTATCGAGCAGCCCCAGCGCTGCCAGTGCGGCCCGGATCTCGACCACTGCGCTGCTGCGGTCCCCACGCCGCAGCATCTCGCCGGGCATGGGGGTCTGCCGGGAGGCAGCTTCGCCGTCGCCGCCGCTGGGACTCCACATGGTAGGGATTGTCGCAGAAGAAGCATCCGTAGCGGAAACCCCTCGGACAGATCGCCGGTAACGAATTCGTCTCTGCCGGTGCGCTCCTCGCGGGCAGGGCGATCGGTGCTAGAGGAACTCGGCGATCTCTCGCAGCAACGCCGCTTTGCCCTTGGCTCCGACGATACGAGTCACCGGCTTACCGTCCTTGAACAGGATCATCGTGGGGATCGAGACGACCTGGAAGTCCCGGGCCGTTCCCGGATTGGCATCGACGTCGACCTTCGCGACAGTCAGTGAACCGGCCTTATCGGCGGCGATCTCCTCGAGCACCGGCGCCACCATCCGGCACGGGCCACACCAGGTAGCCCAGAAGTCGACGAGGACCGGTGTCGCGCTGGCCAGTACATCGTTGGCGAAGCTGTCGTCGGTGACGGTTACCGTTACTGCGCTCACGATTGCGCCCCTGTCATTTCGCTCGAGATTAGTTCGCCGGGTTGCTGGGCCGTTTCTGACGCCGTTTCTTGGGCCTCCGCCAGCCAGCGTTCGGCGTCGATGGCCGCGGCGCAGCCACTGCCGGCGGCGGTGATTGCCTGCCGGTAGGTGTGATCCACCAGATCGCCCGCGGCGAACACACCCGGTAACGAGGTGGCGGTGCTGTGTTCGCCGACCACGACGTACCCGGCCGGGTCGACATCGACGGCACCGCGAACCAACTCGGAGCGGGGATCGTGTCCGATCGCGATGAACACGCCGGTGACCGCCAGGGTCGATTCCTCGCCGGTTCGGGTGTCACGCACTTGAAGCCCAGTCACGGTGGACTCGCCATCGACCGCGAGGACGGCGGTGTTGGTGAGGAACCGGATCTTGTCGTTGGTGCGGGCCCGCTCGAGCATGATCCGGGAGGCTCGGAATTCGTCCCGCCGGTGCACGAGGGTGACGCTGCGGGCGAATCTCGTCAGGAAGGTGGCCTCCTCCATGGCAGAGTCACCGCCGCCAACCACGGCGATGTCCTGGTCTTTGAAGAAGAAGCCATCGCAGGTGGCGCACGAACTCACCCCGCGGCCCAGAAGTTCCTGCTCTCCGGGGATTCCGAGGTACCGCGGCGCGGCACCCATGGCCAGGATCACGGAACGAGCGCGGTGTGTTTCACCGCCCGCGGTCACCACCTCCTTGACCGGCCCGGCCAGCGACATCGACTCGACGTCCTCCATCTGAAGATCAGCCCCGAATCGCAGGGCCTGTTCGCGCATTTCGTCCATCAGTTCCGGCCCGGTGATACCGGTGCGGAAACCGGGGTAGTTCTCGACCTCGGTGGTGGTCATGAGCGCGCCGCCGAAAGAGGTGCCCTCGAACACAAGCGGGTGCAGCTGCGCCCGCGCGGTGTAGATGGCGGCGGTGTAGCCGGCGGGGCCGGATCCGATGACGATGACGTCGTGCAAGGTGGTGCTGTCGGTCATTGCTGCCTTTCAGACAGACGTGCGGCTTCAGTCGAGCACGCTGGGTCCAACACGCTGGGTCCAGCTCTCTCGGGTCCAGCACTCTTGGGTGCAACACCAGGGTAGGCGGGCGTGTTCCCAGCAGTGAACTAAGGGCGCTCGTCGGTGGCTGGGACCGCCGGTGTGACGGTGATGAGTCGGGCACTGCCGGGGGTGCTCCCGGTCGGCACGTCGTCGGCACGTAAGGCAGCGGCGCCCATTCCAGCGGCGGCGGCCAGCACTGCCGCACCGATAACGATCACCAGCACCCGGCCAGCCGAGTCGACTTCGCGCGCGGCGTGTGCGGGCCTGGACCGCTGCTGACCGGTCACCGTATGTCCGTGCGGCAGTGATTGCACCCGGTCAGTGTGCGCCTCAGCTACCCGCTGCCGTGGATGGATCGCCCAACAGCACCGCTAGTCGAGCCCTGGCCCGGGAACACCGACTCTTGACCGTGCCCTCGGCGACGCCGAGAAGTCTCGCTGTGTCAGCCACCGAAAAGCCATGCATATCAACGGCAACAACCGCGGTGCGCTGCTCCGGCGATAGTCGCATCAGTGCTTGCCGGACGACGATCGCCGTCTCGATACTGGCTGTCCGATCCGCTACGGGAAAGCACTCGTCAGCGAGCCCGCCGACAGAAAAACCGTTGCGGCGCATCCGGTCTCGGCAGGCATTGACAACGATACGGTGTAACCAGCTGCCTACCGCGGCGTCATTCCGGAACGCGCCGGCGCCACGATGGGCCGACAGCATGGCTTCCTGCAGGGCGTCGTCGGCGTCTTCCGCGGTATGGCTGCGTCTCCGGGCCAGCCGATACAGCCGGACGCGGTGTCGTTGGAATAGTTCCTCGAAGGCGCGCCTGTCACCGGCGACATGTGCGCAGAGGAGGTCGGCATCACTGCGACGATCGGCGGAGAAGCTGGACACGGGCGGACAGTAACCAGACCGGCGGGGCCTGGCACTTCACCCCTGTGCAGCGTCAGCCCGCAGCGTGGACGGTGATCTCGGAGATGTCGACGCGGCTCTTGCCGGCGGTCTGGCCCATCGTCGAGATCCACACCAGCAGATGCGAGGTGGGCGCTGCGCCGGGCACCGAGATGGTGTTGGTGCCGGTCTTCAGTGCCGTGGGCCCGGCCAGCAGTGTGGTGTCGTCGAGACGGCTGGGACTTGCTCCCGCGGCACTGCGGATCTGGACCTGGGTGCCGGTGCTGGACACCGTGACGGTAACGCTTCCCACCGCGGTGTCCTCGGGCAACTGCAGCATGAGGCCCACCCCGTTTTTGAAATTGGGGAACGGCACCGTGTCGGTGTAGGTGTCCGTGGGCCACGCCGTCGCGGGATCGCCGTCGATTGCCAGGCCGGCCAGTTCCGGTGCGTCCGCGCCACCATCCGGCGAAAAAACTGTCGCCGCAAGGGGTTTCACGATGGGACCGGTAGCGGCGGGCGCGGTGGAGGTGGGCGTGTTCAAGCCCAGCTGATCACCCTTGAGCCCGCCGCCCGAGTCGCCGCCGACGATCCGACCGAGGAAAGACGCGAGCGTGACAAGTGCGACGATCAGGACCGCGGCTCCGGCGCCTATCCCGAGCAATAGGTTGCGGCGGCGCCGCGCCCTGGTGGCGGTGTCACCGTTGACCGGCCGGGTGGCGGCCGCCCGCGGCGACGCTTCCGTGACCGGTTCCATCAGGTCGGTTCGATCGGCAGCGGCGGTCGCCTGCTGCAACAAATGCAGGAGCGTCGGCGCTGTGCTGATCCCGCCACCGGGTTGTACGGCCCGGATCGCCGCCGCAGAAATCTGGAACGGGATGGCTGGATTGGTGACCCTCGGCTCCACCGGCTCGCCGGCCGGATCAGTGTCGGCGGGGCGAAGCCCGCTGGGCGTGCCACTTTCCGGCAGCGGCCACCGGTCTACGAGCAGCGCATACAACGCGGCTCCGACGCCGCGGACATCGCCGGCCGGTGTGGCATCCTCGGGCGTCGCCGGGAAGGCTAGCGTGACATCGCCATCGATACTCACCCGCACCCGCCCGGGATGGTCGACGCCCAGCGCGACTCCGGCGCGATGTGCGTCGTCGGCCGCCGCGGCCAGCGACTGGATGGCCCGGGCGCCTCCGATCGGCGACGGGGAGGTGGCCGCCACCTCTCTCAGTGACCCGCCCCTGATCCACTCCGCCACCACCAGACCGCTGCCGTCGGGGTTGGTCGTGACATCGAGGACGCGGGCCAGTCCAGGCCGTTCAATCCGGCTGAGCGTCAGCGTGCGGGCCAGAATCGCCTCGATCTGGTCGGTGGACAGATTCCGATCCGGATCGACGATTGTCAGCGCCACCTGTCGGTCGAGAGCTACGTCCAACGCCTGCCAGAACTGCAGGCCGGGAGGGCCGCCGTGGAAGACCAGCAGCCGGTAGCGACCATCGGCGATGGTGGCACCGGGGCTCAGGGCGGGTTCTGAGCGCGCTGCATGCTGGCCGACACCGCCCTCGGTGCGCGGCCCGGCGGCCACGTCGGGCTGGAAGTCACCGGCAAGTTTGCGCGCAATCTTGGTGGTCGGCCCGTCGGGGCCCCCGGATGACGGCACGGACTCAGGGTACGGGACAGGTGTAGTCGGATGGGCCAGGTGAGAGGTCTGGGGCGAGCGCGGGTCGTCCTCCTCGAGCGCGGCGAAGCGCGTTCGCACCGCTGCCCAGGCGGCGGTGGCATCAGGAACCTTGGCAACCAGCATCACGACGGTCAGTATCGGGAACATGACCGAGGCCAGAATCAACAGCCGAACCATGGATCCGGCTCCGCCGCTTTCGGTGAGAGCGCCCAGGCCCAGTAGCCGATCCACTCCAGCCGCGATGAGCGCGGCCACGACCGAGGCCGCGGTGGTGATCGCGATTGTGCGGACCACCGTGGGGTCCACCAGTCGACCGCCCGGCGGCCGCAGGGATCGCCGCAGCAGCAGGTGGCCGAGCACCGCGCCGGCCACGAAGCCAAGGCCATTAGCGGCGCCCAGGTAGGCGGCGACAAGCTCGGGGTTGTCTGTCAGATGCGGGGCGAGGATGGATAGTGCGACCTTCACAACCGTGATCGCGAGGATGATGATGATCGGGGTCCACGGCTCATCACGCGCGTAGAACACCCGCAGTTGAAGCAGCACCATCGCGTAGGGAATGAGGGTGAACGCGGACATCGCGATGGCCATGCCCAGGTAGTTGGCATCGACGTTGCCGAACTTGCCGTAGGCGAAAAGCGCGCTGCCGATGGCCGGGCCGCTGATGGTCATGAACGCGACCACCGGGATCAGCGTCAGCAATGTGAGTCGGGTGGCCAGCGACAGATCGGAGAGGACAGCCGGGACGTCATCAGCGGCGGCATTGCGGCTTAATCGAGGCATCACCACCGTCAGGATGGTCACGCCGATGATCCCGAAGGGCAGTTGCAGGACCAGCCAGGCGTAGTTGTAGATCGCCGGGCCGGCCGCTGCAGCGGTACTGGCGATCCGGTTGCCCACCACCAGTCCGACCTGACTGATCACTACGTACAGCAGCATCGCCGCAGCCATCGTGCCGAATCGCTTCAATCTGTCGTCGATTCCCCACAGCGGCCGGAGGCTGATGCGCTCAGAACTGATAGCGGCCAGCAGCACGACGGTCTGTGCGAATACGCCGAGCGTCGTCCCGACGCCGAGAACCAGAAGCTTGGCGTTGCCCATAATCACCGGATCCACCGAAAGTTGGCCGGGCACAAGCAGGTACAGGCCCAACGTTGCGATGGCGACGACATTGTTGACTACCGGCGCCCAGGCGGGCGGCCCGAACACGTTGCGGTTGTTGAGGATCGCCATGAAGACCGACGACAGGCCGTAGCAGATCACCTGGGGCAGCAGCAGATAGGCGAATGCGGTGGTAAGTGGTTGGTTGACTTTGGGATCTGTGCCCAGCATGAGACGGACCAGCAGCGGCGCCGCGGCCACCGCCAATACCGTGGCGACCAACAACACTGTGCTGGCCAGAGTGACCAGCCGCCGGACGAAGGCTTCGCCGCCGTCGGGGTCGTCCCGCTCGGCGCGGGCCAGCACCGGAACAAAGATCGCGGTGAACGTGGCCTCCAACACCAGTGCCGCAATCAAATTGGGGAGTTGGTTGGCCACGGTGAACGCACTCGACAGGGCCGCTCCGAGAATAGCGGCGAGCAACACGATCCGAATGAACCCGGTGATCCGACTGACCAGTGTCGCCAGGGCCATTCCCCACGATCGGGAAACCACCGCCGCGTCGGACAGTTCCTCGCGCCGGGCCTGGGGCGACGTCATTCGTCGGCTCCGGCCGGGTACCGGGGCCGGTCCGCGTCCGCCCGGTCGGGCTGGCCGCGGAAGCGATGGTAGAGCCGCCGCGCCACCAGTAACGCAAGCACTGATCCACCGGCCAGCGTGATCGCAGTCAGGAGCTTTCCGTACGCGTTGGCGTGTACGGATATCCGCACCGGTTCGCCCAGTTGTAGACCGTCGGGAGTCCGCAGGGTGACGTCGACGGCGACCCGCTGCGTCACCCGGACTTGCACGGGCACCTTCAGCGGAAGGTAGCCCGGGGGCAGTTCCTGCTCGCCGATGTCGGTCACCGTCATCCCCGGCGGAGCATCCACCTGCAGGCGCACCCGGATCGGCACCGCGAGGTCGTTACGCAGGGCCAGCGGCAGGGCGCTGCTTTCGGTGGCCAGTGTGTAAGAGTCGCCGGGGTTGACGATCGACACCGCGCCGTACAGATCATCGATGGTCGCGCCGGTGACGGCCAGGTGGCTGCGCGCGATGTCGTTGCGGCTGTCCGGTGGTTCGATTTGGCTCAGGGCCCGAAGCATGTCCTCGCGCAGCGGAGCGGTGTACTGCATGCCGGTCAGTCCGGTTCGCGCATCGGTGGTCAGAGCCGCGTTGAGACCCCACAGTCGGCCGACCTCGGAGCCGATCATCGCCACCACATCCGCATCGAAGCTCCCGCGAACCTCGGACGGCAAATTGGGTTCAGCCGGCGCGGCGGCTGCGGATTCGCCGATGACCGCGTCCAGTGGGCGTGGGTTGGCCAGACCGGCCCGCGCCGCATTGGACAGGGCCGTCAGTATGGCGCGCGCGTCGTCAGGTTGCGGACTCCATTTCAACGGCGGCAACAGAATCTGTGTCCGGGGCTCGAGATCGGGCCGCAGTGTGCGCCACAACACGGCTGCCACGGCATCCTGGCGGCGGGCCACCGGCGAATCATCGGCCACCGGCACGCTCAGCGTGGAGTCGAGATAGGTCGGCATGCCGGGGTCGGTGCCCATGGCTGCCAGTGCGGCCCCGACCGCCGGATCAAATGGTGCCAATGCCACCTGGGCCGAAAGGCGGGTCGGCGTCAGGTCGGCGGTGAATGGCGAACCGTCTGCCCAGTCCGGCGACGCTGCCGCCGCGATCGAGACCGTAGGGCCCTCGGTGTTGAGCAGATCTAACGCCACCGCGCTCAGGGGGCCGTCGCCGAAGAGGGTGGCGCCTCGGGTGGAGGTGATGCCGAGGATCCGATCGACGATATCGGCGGAGGTCGCCGTCGCGGCCGTACTGAGTCCTGGGTCGCCGACTAGGGACAGTGCCCCGAGGTCGGCTTGCGCGTAGGGCGTCGCGGTGACGCACAGGCGTCCGGCCAGACCTCGTAGTCGGTCCAGCCACGCGGCCGCGGCAGCTTGGCCGGCGCCGGGGTGGCTGGCCGTTCCGAGTCCGTCGGGTGCATCCGCGACGACGTAGCCGGCCGCCATGGCGTTGACGGTGACCAAAAGGTCGGGGTCGACCGCCAGGCACATCGCGCGGGACACGGCCGGATCGAGCGCGGCCGGGCTGGTGGCGAACTCGGCTGCGCCCAGCAATGTCTCCAGTCGGCCCCCGGTTGCCAACGACACCGCCAGGTCGTCGTTCATCAGCCGCACCGGGGTGGTCCCACCCGGCACCCCGGGCGCCAGCCGGGGTTTGTCGGCCAGCGGCCACAGCAGTGTGAATCCGACGGGCTTTGTGGTGTCGGGGGCCACCACGCCGGTGACACCGCTGCCCGGATCCTGGGATGGCACGCCGGCAACCGGCAACAGGAACCGGGCCGAATCGAGTCGCGCGGGCGCACCGTAGTCCGGAGTGCCGTTGACGTTGACCAACATCGGGTAGACGCCGGGTGTGTCGATGCCCAGGGACGGTTGCGGGCTCGATCTGATGGGTACCGTCAGGGTTATCCCGATTGCCTGGCCGCGGCCGAGTTCCGTTGCAACAGAAATGAACTCGCCAACGGCCGTATACTGCTCGGAGCTGCTGCCGAGGCTGGTTCGCAGACCCGCCGATGATGTCACGGCCGCACCGTGCTCTAGGCGGGCCACCACGTCGCGGACCGGTCGGTCGCCGACATTTGTCACTGTTGCCGTCACAGTCACGGTCGGATCGCTTGAGGTGGTGACGATATCGGGGGTGACGCTGTCGAGGTGAAGCTTCAGGAATTCCGCCCCCGGATCACCGGCGGCGGTCGGCGGCACGGCCGGCGCGAGCAGCAGCATGAGCAGGCCGACAATCGTGACGACGATCCGGGGTGCGACGGCGACCCGCAGCAGCACCCTCACGCGCCCGAACCGCAGCCGTTCGTTCGAGGGTCGCCGGACCCCTCGTCGGGGGACTGATGAGCGCGGGTGCGCGAATGGGTCTGCGTCCGAAGTGCGGGCGTCGTGGGCGGCAACGGCGGCAGGGCTGCGGGGCCGTCCGCCTGGAGCAAAGCGATGAGGTCGTGGGCGACCTTGGCCAGTCGGCGCTCGTCGGCATAGGCCAGCCGCTGGGGCAATTCGGTGACCGGTACCCACGCGACTTCGGTCACCTCTACGTCCTCGTCGCACAATTCGCCGCCGGAGAACCGCAACAGATAATGATGAACCGTCTTGTGTACCCGCCGGTCCTCAGTGACGAACCAGTAGTCGATGCTGCCCAGTGCAGCCAGCACGTGCCCGTGAATGCCGGTCTCCTCGGCCACCTCTCGGATCGCGGTCTGTTCAGCGGTCTCGCCCTGTTCGATATGGCCCTTGGGCAGAGACCAGATCATCCGTCCCCGCCGGTCCATCCGACCGATTAGTGCGGCCAACTGGTCCTCACGTGGTCCGTCGATCCCATCGATGACGAGCCCACCCGCGGAGATCTCGTGAACGGTGCGCAACCGCGCGCCCTGGTGCCGCCGCGGCCGACTGGTACCCGCAACCGCGCCTGACGAGCTGCTGGACGAGTCATTCGGGGTAAGCGGCGCGGGCACCGTTTCAGCGCCGGACCCACTGTCGGCACTCGGGCCGACCACCTGCTGCGCCGGGCCGGCCGCCCGGTGGCCGCGGCGTCCACCGCGGCGCCGTCGTGGTTTGGCTCGCTCGCCCTCCGACACCCAAGCGATAGTAGCTGCCATGGATAAGCCAGCCGGCCTGCACTCGCCGGTCGCGGCTGTGGCGGCGAGCATTAGGCTCACCCGACGTGTCCGAAGCTTTACCGGAAGATGAGCTGCTCAGACGGGCGGCCGTCGAACTGCGCCCGCAGGCCCCCCTGTTGGGCGAGGTCGGCGGGTTGTTCGCGGCCGCGGGCCACCAGCTCTATCTGGTGGGCGGCAGCGTGCGCGACGCGGTCCTCGGCCGGTTGACCACTGACCTCGACTTCACCACCGACGCCCGGCCGGAGACCGTGCAGAAAATCGTGCGTGCGTGGGCGGACGCGATGTGGGAGACCGGGATCGACTACGGCACCGTCGGCGTGGGCAAGGCGGGCCAACGGCTGGAGATCACCACTTTCCGGGCCGACAGCTATGACCAGGTGTCGCGAAACCCGACGGTGCGTTTCGGAGACCGTCTCGAGGACGATCTGGTGCGCCGAGACTTCACCGTCAATGCAATGGCGGTTCGGATCACCGCCGACGGGCCGGGGGAGTTCCTGGACCCACTGGGCGGACTGGCCGCGGTGCAGCGTCGGATCCTGGATACGCCGGCCGCGCCGGAGCTGTCCTTCGGCGACGATCCGCTGCGGATGCTGCGGGCAGCGAGGTTTGTGTCGCAGCTTGAGTTCGGGGTGGCTGACCGGGTGCGGACGGCGATCACTGCGATGGCGCCCGAACTGGCGCGGATCACCGTCGAGCGGGTCGCCGCCGAGCTGGACAAGACGCTGCTGGGGGCGGACCCGGTGGCGGGCATCGAACTGATGGTGCAGACCGGTCTCGGCGATGTGGTGCTGCCCGAGATCGGCGCCATGCGGATGGCCATCGACGAACACCATCAACACAAGGACGTCTACCAGCATTCACTGACGGTGCTGCGCCAGGCGATCGCATTGGAGGAGCCCACCGCGAGGCCCGATCTGGTGCTGCGCTGGGCCGCGTTGCTCCATGACATCGGTAAGCCCGTGACGCGGCGCCATGAGACCGACGGCGGGGTCAGCTTCCACCACCACGAAGTCGTCGGCGCGAAACTGGTTCGCAAGCGGATGCGGGAACTGAAGTATTCAAAGCAGATGGTCGACGACATCTCCCAGTTGGTGTATTTGCATCTGCGATTCCACGGCTATGGCGAGGGTCGGTGGACCGACTCAGCGGTGCGGCGATACGTTGCCGACGCCGGACCGCTGCTGCCTCGGCTGCACAAGCTGGTTCGCGCTGACTGCACCACTCGGAACAAACGGCGCGCCGCAATGCTGCAGGCCAACTACGACGGCCTGGAGACACGGATCACCGAGTTG
>Ga0114962_10000874_pt1 | contig 26200 bp, 7 predicted proteins | sample C_130820_MF_Meta_FD_87017 | JGI IMG/M metagenome (GOLD analysis project Ga0114962, IMG submission 87017) | Freshwater microbial communities from Lake Croche, Canada to study carbon cycling - C_130820_MF_MetaG | ecosystem: Environmental > Aquatic > Freshwater > Lake | place: Lake Croche, Canada... | reverse complement strand
CAGGTAATAACAAGCCTTTAGGATTTTCAAGTACATCACTTAATTTATGTACTCTATATACAGGTTGATTAGGCCAACTACGAAACTCAGGATCTTGTCCCCAATCTAATATCATCATGCCTCTTGCATCATCACCTGCATCAGCATAGTTATGCGGGAATGCATTTCCAATATACCAAATATTTTTACTAGACTGTCTTTTATGAAAATGACCACTAAATACTTGGTCAAAGTGTGTCATATGATTAGTAGAAATTTCTCCATGATCGGGCATTTCTACCATTGCATTCATATAGAAATGAGGTAATTCAAAATGTCCAAACATATATTTACCAGTTAATTTTTTAATCTTTTTATAATCATCTTGCACTAACCAAGGACTGATCGCTACATCACCTTCGCTAAAGAAATCATTAACAATTTTAACATTGGGTAAATGTTTAGCCCATTCAATACTATGAATATCTCTTCGGTCACGATAATACAAATCGTGATTACCCGGAATAAAATATACAGTATCAAAATTATTGTTTAATTTTTCTAATGCTTGTAAACCAAATTGAAGTGTATGAATATTAATATTTGCTCTGTGATGATTGTAATCACCTAAGAAAAAACATGTTTCACAATTTTCTTTTTTGGCTTCACTAATGAACCAATCAACGAAATCGGAACAATCTTGATTATGTATTAGGCTGTTACTTTTTAATCCAAAATGGATATCGGTAAAAACAGCCGCTTTTTTGAAAAGGTTACTCATATGTATATTTTAGTTTGTTTTTCATAGATAAGCAATAAGGTTGGTTAAATGATTTAACCAACCCAAGTATAGTTTTTAAAACTATATTTAAATATACGATTTTGTTTTGGAACAACTTATTCTTCGTACACCGTGCTTGATGTACCTTGACGACTCCAACTTGGGTTTAGTCCATTCATTTCCAAAATATCGTCACGTATGTTCTGATTACGTTTTTCACTATTCAATACACGACAAAAACTATTAGTGATAGCGGCAGTGTAGTAAGCAAATGGGTTTGCTGATTTGGCTTCATTGAATCGTAAGCCAACATATGTAAGTTGAAGAATAGCACTATTACGCATTTCATCATTATATGTATATCCACGCCAATTATATTTCATAGCATATTTTTCACACATCATAATATACATACGGGCTAATTTATTAGTAATCTTTCCGTGATCCTTATTGAATACACCTGTTTTTAAATCACCGTCCCAATGACTTTTACCAATACAAATAAATGAATTTGTTGAATCTACTTTAAAATGTTGGAAAGGTGGAAAATTTACTTTAACATGAACCATGTCATCAATTTCGGCTTTAGTGATAACATCTTCTAACTCAGCAAAAATCTCATCTGGGTCACTTTCTTCAAACTCAAATATATCTTTTGCTGTTTTCTTTTTAACTGTTTTTCTTGGTTGTTTTGGTGCGACCGGAACATGTTCCCAAGTCATAACACGAAAAACTAAATCGGTTATTGGAATACTTAATGGGTCTATAACATTTTTTTGACCAGCTTCTACATCCAATCGTGTGGCTCTAGTTTCACGTGCCTGCTGTATAACTTCTGGTTTTAAAATATAATCTAAACTATCATTTAATGGAGATTGTGGCATATCAACAATAAAGTCATATCTACTATGACTTGTTTCTGAAAAAGAACAATATGATATTTTGCTCTCATGTATCTCTTTAAGGATATCTTTATTATTTAAATAATTTACTGGTTTTTTTGATGGTAGACTCATAGTTTCCTTGTTGTTTTCATTCAGCCATTATAACACTTTTGTTTTAAAAAAACAATAAAACTGGGTAAAAAATGGTGATTTTTGTGGGGATAAATACTATTTAGTAAAGGCATAAACACTATGGGGATGGCAAATATTGATGCATTGCTTGCTGAAATTGCAAGCCTAAAAGAATCATTGAGGATTAAGAACCAGAGCCTCGCAAATATAAATCCCAACTATCAATCAAACCAAGCATATATTACTAGGTTAAAGAGTGAGATTGCTGCACAAAATGCAAGTCTTGCAACCGCTCAAGCACGATTAGCCTCTGATACAGCCACAACACCAAAAGTTGCACCCACTAGAGCAAACACTGAAACTAATATTCAATCAACCCCATACGATGATGAAGGTAATTTAAATCCAGGATGGTATATAAATGAAGAAACAGGGCAACCATACTTTGTAGGTACTCCTCCAAAAATAGATGCACCACCTGATGTTACCGCAGCAGAAGATCCATTTGAAGCATCTAGATTGGCTGCTGAACGAGAGAATGCAGATATTTCACCAACTGAACAAGATGTTATAAATGCCGGAGATGATCCGCAGTTAAGTAAAGAAGAACAAGCGGTACTTGAATCATATCAAGCCGATCAACGTGTTCAATTAGCGGCAGAGGAAACTGCAGGTGGAATTACTACACAAGGTTTAACAAATTTAGCACGTACTAAAGCCACACAAGATGATGCTACAAGTTTCCAACATAAACCTGATTGGCGTGTAAAATTAAGTTTAGCACCGGGGGCAAATTATTTGTATAAAGTAAGTGATGGACAAGCAGGTATATTAAATCCATTACAGAGAACTGACGGTGTTATATTTCCATACACACCTGCAATTAGCGTAAGTTATGTAGCAGGTTATGATTCAACTGATATAATTCATAGTAACTTTAAAGTTTTTCAATATAAAGGAAGTAGTGTTGATAATTTTCAAATTACAGGAGATTTTACAGCACAGGATACAACCGAAGCCAATTACTTGTTAGCAGTTATTCATTTCTTTAGATCGGTTACAAAGATGTTTTATGGACAAGATGAGAATCCAAAGAACGGTGTACCTCCTCCATTATTATATTTGACTGGACTGGGTACATATCAGTTTGATGCACATCCGTTAGCAATTACAAACTTTACATATTCTTTACCTACTGAAGTTGACTATATCAGAGCAAGTAGTCAAACAAATCAACCGGGTCAAAATTTATCAAGGCAACAAACACCTGCAAATAGTGATTCACTTACAAAACTAAGAACAACTTATAACGGATTGACAAAAACTCAACCAACTTGGACTAATCAAAATTCGTTGATTAATTCAGACGCAACATATGTGCCTACAAAAATGCAAATACAACTTACTGCGGTTCCGATAGTTACTAGAAATGATATTAGTAATAACTTCAGTCTTGCAAAATACGGCACAGGTGAACTATTAAGAGGAACTAAACGCTCAGGCGGAGGTATTTGGTAATGGCAAACAATTTATTATATCCTGCAACTAGCCCGTATAATAATACAGGTGTTATAAATAAAAAATTCTTAGATGTGTGGGTTGATAGACCTATACCAAAATTAAGTTCAGACCGATATTGGTTAATAACATCTACATATAATCTACGTCCTGATTTATTAGCATTTGACTTATATGCTAATTCTAAATTATGGTGGGTATTCTCAAGTAGAAATCCAAATGCATTGACAGATCCTTTATTTGATTTTACTACTGGTACGGGTATATATCTACCAGAGAATTCTACACTAGTACAAGTATTGGGAATATAAATGGCAACAACTAATATCGGTGGCATTACTGTCACCTCATCAACAGATGCTGCTGGTAATATAAATTATACAGGAACATTTCCAAGTGGATTAGTAGCACCCATATCACGTGAAACATTAACCAGTATTACTGACCCTGCGTATGTTGCTCAAAAACAAGCATCTACTATTGCAAATTTAAAAAACCCAAGTGACATTGAAGCCGCAAAATCATTTTATGCAGCAGCACCTGCAGAATTGCCTGCATTTGAACAACAAGTAGGTGGAGAAGCAATTCAAAGTCAATTTAGTGAACCTGGTCTTTCTAATGCAACAGAAGAAAATAATCTGGGAGACAGTCCATCAGATGATGATAATAGTTATAATAAATCAGAAGCTGCAATTTTAGCAGCAAAACAGAATGATGCATTGGCTCGTCAAGGTGGACAAGAATCTGATATACAAAATGCATATGCAGGATCCACTACTGCTGGTTCAGCACAAAACAATAATGCATCCGGTAAACCAGCAACTAATCGCGGTGTTGGATTAACTTCAAAACCCGGCACTAGATTACAAAATCCATTAGGTAACTTTTCAACATATACATATCAGTTAAGTTTATATATGATTTCACCGGATGCATACAATGCATTTGTTGTTTCAGGTAGAAAGAATATTAATGCATTAAGTAGTGCTGACGTAAATGGTAAAGCAACTAATGGTGGTTCATTTTTAATAGCACAAAGTGGTGGTGTAAATAATAAAACATCACGTAGAGCACCCGGATTTAATTTAGATTATTATATTGATGATTTAAAAATAACTACAAAGACAAGTGGTAAATCAACACAAACTGCATCAAATATAAGTGAACTTAAATTTAATATATACGAACCTTTTGGATTTTCACTTATTTCAAAATTAAAACGTGCATTCTCATCATTACAAACTGTTAGTAAAATACCTAATTATTCTAAAGCATTAAATGCATCAAAACAATTCTTTATATTAGGTGTTCGTTTTCAAGGATATGACAAAAATGGTAATATTGCCAATGCTGCACAAACCTTTTCAGATGATACAATAAATTTAAGCCCAGATGCTAGTGGGGTGTATGAAAGATTTTATGATATTGTAATTAATGAATTAAAGTTTAAAGTAAACGGAACAGCAACAACATATAATATTACTGCATCTTTACCACAAACTCAGACTGGTTTAGGAATCGCAAGGGGAAGAGTAAACACTATGGCTCCGCTATCCGCATCAACTGTAAAAGAAGCATTAGATGGAAAAGGTAACGGGATTACAAGTTTATTTGGAACACTAAATTCAGCACAAGAAACGATGGTAAAAAATAGTGAAATTGAAATTGCAAACAAATATAGTGTTAGATTTTTAGGTGACACGACTGCTATTCAAAGTGCTACATTATCTAGTGATGCTGACTTAGATAAGAAAAAGATAGCCATGAGTAGGGCAAGTAAATCATCACAAGTGAATGAGGCAACTAGTAGCAAAGCAGTTGTTAGTCCTAACAAAAGACTGATAACATTTAATGGTGACATTTCAATTGCACAGGCTATTAAAAAAATAATTATGCAAAGTTCTTACCTTGAAGATGCTATGAAGGTAATTTACGACACCTCTGAAGAACCTGACCCAAGCACCGGTTCACCAGATCAAGTAACAAAGAAAGATCCTCCACCGATAAAGTGGTATAATCTTAGTACTGAAATCAAAATATTAGGGTTTGATACGAAAGTAGGAGACTTTGCATATGATATTACATATGTAATTCAACCGTATGAAACACCGGCATCATATTCACCATTTACAAAATCTAGTCCATACTATGGTCCACATAAAAGATATCAATATTGGTTTACAGGAAAGAATAGTGAAATCATATCATATGAACAATCACTGGACAATTTATTTTTTAATGTAGTAGTTAATGGAACAGGTGATGGTGCAGCTCAATCAGGTGGTGCTTCTGTTCCAGTCATTCCCGGTAAAAGACAAAATCAAGATAGGCAGGGTAGATTAGATGAAGGTAATGAAACACAAAATGCATATATGACAAGTCTATTTGATCCAGGAGCATATGCTGAGGCAAAGATTACTATTTTGGGTGATCCTGATTTTTTAGCACAAGAGACACCATCATCTCTTAGTGAAGTGTATAATCAATTTTACGGTTCTGATGGGTTTGTAATTAATCCAAACGGAGGGCAAGTATTTATTGAAGTTTCTTTTAATGAGGCTGAAGATTATAATAACAATACCGGTATACTAGATGTAAATCAAAATATTTTGTTTTGGCAATATCCACAAAATATAGCAAGTAAAATTAAAGGTGTTGTGTATATGGTACAATTGGTTGAGAGCAGTTTTTCAAGGGGAAAATTTACACAAGTGTTACATTGTAATATTAAAGAGTTTCCGGCTGCACAACTTGTACAAGATGATAAGGGAAGATCATCTACCGCACAAACTGCAACTGATATAAGACCAGGTAATACAAAATCAACTACAGCAGGTGGTACACCTACACCTAGTTCAGGTGGTAGTACTTCTGGAAATACAGGATATACTACAGACAAACCTATTGTACAAGATACTAGTACTAGTTCTGAGCAGGCTTCAATAAATCAAGATGCAGAATTTAATGCATTTTATATTTCAGGACCGTCTACAAATACTACACAAACTGAAACTATACAAACACAAAACGGACCTGTTGCAGATGATGATAGTGTACCTGTTTCAGGACAGACTCAATCAGGATCTGTCACATCTTCTGAACCAGATGCAGGTAGAGAAACACCAGCAAATACATTAAATTCTAGATTTGATTATTCTAATCAAGCATAACCATAAATAACTTATTATGTCAAATTATAATATAATATTACCAAACGGGGCAACGAGTGCGAGTAAACCAGATGCCGGTGGTGCAGTTGTTAAATCTGTACCTGTATTTGGAGTAGTAAAAGATAATATTGATACTGTCCGTTCAGGAAGACTACGAGTCTACATTAGTGATATGGGTGGGCCCAATCCAGATATAGATTCATCATGGGTAACTGTAAATTACATGACTCCTTTCTTTGGTGCAACACAAGGTACTGGTGCTAAAACCGGATATGGAACATATTTACAAAATCCATCATCATATGGAATGTGGAATAGTCCACCTGATATAGGGTCAGTGGTTATTTGTGTTTTTATAAATGGCGATCCTAACTATGGATATTGGATAGGATGTGTACCACAACCTGAAACATTATATATGGTTCCGGCAATAGGTGCATCAGAAACTGTTGTATTGAATGATGGTGAAAGTAATGCATACGGTGGTGCAACTAGATTACCAGTTGCTAACATAAATGCTAATAATAGTAAAGTTGATAAAAGTTTAGAATTTTGGGATCAACCCAAACCAGTTCATAGTTATTTGGCTAGTATTTTAGCACAACAAGGATTGTTACGTGATAGTATAAGAGGTGCTATAGGAACTAGTTCTCAACGTGAAAGTCCATCAAGAGTTGGCTGGGGTGTTAGCACACCAGGTAGACCAATATATGACGGTGGATATGATGATGTTACTATTAAAGATAATTTAGATGCTAAAAAAGCAGACCAATTAAAAATTATCAGTCGTAGAGGCGGACATTCTGTTGTAATGGATGATGGTGATATATCTGGTAAGGATCAACTAGTTAGAATTAGAAGTTCATTGGGACATCAAATATTAATGAGTGATGATGGCCAATGTTTATTCATCATACATGCTAATGGACAATCATGGGTTGAGTTAGGTAGAGAAGGTACTATTGATATGTACGCTAGTAACTCAGTAAATATTAGAACACAGGGTGATTTAAATTTACATGCCGATAATAATATAAACATTAATGCTAAAAATGATTTAAATATATATGGTAAAAATATTAATGTTAATAGTGATGAAAAAACAAACTGGAGAACAGGTGCAGACTTTGCATTACAAACTTTAGGTAAGTTTGGTATTAATGCAAAAGGATCATTAAGTTTAAAAACAGGCGGTGATGCGTCATTAGCAGGTGATGGAAATGCATTTGTAAATGGTGCTAAAGTTAATTTAAATACAGGATCTTCATCATTTACTCCAGAAGAAGTTACTCCTATTACTATTATTGCACATACAGATACATTATTTGATGGTACAAAGGGTTGGGCTGCTGCTCCTGGTAAGTTGTTAAGTGTAGTAAGTAGAGCACCTGCTCATGCTCCATGGGCTAATGCTAATCAAGGGGTAGATGTAAAAGTTAATAATTCGGCTGATGCTAATTTCCCAAGTGCACCGTCAAGTGCAGTAGCATCAACTAACAATTTTGTACCATCAACTCCTGATGTTCCGGTTAGTGCGGCTGCGGCAGCAACTGTTCCGGGAACAGGTGCAATAGGTGGAACACTTGATAAAAATGTAACTGCTACTATGGTAAGTCAAGTAGCGGCAGTTGCACAAACAGGGCCAGCCGCAGCCGCTATCTCTGCCGGAAGTGGTATAGTTAATACTGCAACAGGTCCAGTAGCCGCTATAGGACAATTAGCACAAAGCCCGCAACAATTAGAAAATGCAGGAGTTATCAAACCAGGTTCAGCTGCATTAGTAAGTTCACTAGTTAAACAAGGTGTTTCAATTGATAAAGCATTATCTACAAATATGTTTACTGGTAAACCAGGAGCAGAAAACTTATCAGCATTCCAAAATAATCCATTAGCACAAGTTAATACACAAGTTGCTAACTTTCAGAAAGCACAATCAGGATTAACTCAAGCAGGTATAATAACAGGTAAAGAAGCACCTAGCCAAGTAGCAGGATTAATAACTGCGGCAACATCAATAGGTGTAGCAAGTACAGTTTCATTTGTAACAAACGCAACTAAAACATTAGGTAGTGTAGGTACAGGATTAGGTCTATCTGCGCCAATTAGTGGCTTCTTTGGTTCAGTTGCAAATAATATTTCTTCTGGTAATTTTGCAGCCAATCTAGCAACAAATATAACAGGTGGACTAAGTTCATTAACTAGTTCATTAAGTGGATTAGCAAAGAACCCACTCTCAAGTGTAACTAGTTTATTAGAATCTGCAAAAGGTCTTGCAGGAGCAGCATTTGCCGCAGTAACTAATGGATTTCCTAAACTAAAAGCAGGTGAACCACAAAACTTAAAACAGATTGTAGATAAAGCAGTAGCAGTAGCACAATCAGCCGGATCAACTATAGCAGATGCGGCAAAATCAGCAGGCACAACAATATCTAACTTAGGTTCAAAGGCTATATCATTGGCATCAGGTGAATCATCTTCGGCGACCGGAAGTCAGTTAAGTACAGCAACATCAACTTCAGAATTAACACCAAGTCAATTAAAATGGTTGGGCAACGCAGATCCTAGTGATCCTATTATATTATCAAGACTACCTCCTCCTTTACCCGGAGAATTAAATGGTGATCCATCTACACAAGCAACTCAGGTTGCAACTTCTACTCTAAATGCAACTCTTCCAGGTAACACTTCAACCGGAATAGGAAATTTACCAGGTGGCGGATCATCAATAGCGTCAGTAGTTGATAATGGAGTAAAAGCATTAAACACAATTCCAGGCGCAAGTAAAATAACAGGAGCCATATCTAGTATTACTGCTGCGGTGAATACAGGAAGTTTAAGTGGTTCTGCAAGTTCATTGTTAGCAGAGTTAAAGAAACCAGGATCTTCATTACAAGCATTAGCATCAGTTGGATTATCTCCTACTGCAATGGTAGGGTTGAATGCGGCTATTGCAGCATTAAGTTCAGGTGGACCGTCTGCTATTAAGTTACCCACTGTAGCAACTAACACAACTGATAGAAGTAGCATAACAACTAGTATTGCATCTGTTTTAGGAAGTACAAAGATTCCAGCCCCCAATTACTCATCTCCGATAGCTTCATACTTTCAAAATGAAACTGCAAAATTGCAAGAAAGAGAAGCACAAAAAGCAGTATTGAGTAAAGCATCAGATGCACAATATCAAATTGCAATAGAAGCAAAAACAGCATATGAGACTGCTGTTAATAATTTACCTGAAGGAGATCCAGGAATTGCAGAAGCCAGAAAGAAATACTATGAAGAAAAATCTGCGTTTATAAAAAAATCAAACGAATTGACAGACTTTATTGTTTCTACTTAATAAATACATTATGACCACATATATCGGATTCAGCACAATTAATGCAAATAAACCCAAGACTACTAGAGCAACTCCCGGAGTTGACGGTGGAAATGGCGGGATAGTCCAGCCAATTATTTTAGGTAAAAAGTATCGTTTAGTTGATACTCCTTTAGTAGTACAAGATTTAGTTAATGCATTAAACATTCGTCAGGGTGAGAAGGTAGGAAATCCAGGATATGGAACCACATTGTGGTCATATATTTTTGAACAGAATAATGCTGATACTCAATTTAGAATTCAAAATGAAATACAACGTGTAGCGCAACAAGATCCTAGATTAATTATAAATACCGTCAAATCTTACCCACAAGATAACGGAATTTTAATTGAAGTAGAGTTAGCGGTTGCACCCTTCAATAGTGCTCAAATAATGAATGTTTTTTTCAATAATTTGACCAATACAGCAACTATTCAATAACCCTTAAAATCCCGTGTTTTCAAGTATGATAAATACTTAAAAGAGAACACTATCCATGGCTACAAGTTCAAGACAATCTGCATTATTCGGCGTAAATGACTGGCAAGCAATATACCAGACATTTCGTGAAGCCGACTTTAGAAGTTACGACTACGAAACTCTACGCAAGAGTTTTATTGACTACTTGCGTGTATACTATCCTGAAACCTTCAATGACTTTATTGAATCTAGTGAATTTATCGCACTACTAGATATCATTGCATACATGGGTCAGGGACTGGCCTTCCGTAATGATTTAAATACCCGTGAAAATTTTATTGATACTGCTGAACGTAGAGATAGTGTTATTAAACTAGCAAATCTAGTTAGTTATAATCCAAAACGTAATATAACTGGTCAAAGTTATATTAAGGTAACTAGTATCAAAACTACGGAAAACATTATAGATTTAAATGGTATTAATTTAAGTAACCAAACTGTTCTTTGGAATGATCCAGCAAATGCAAATTGGTTAGAACAATTTAACACAATCATAAATGCATCTTTAATCAATAGTCAACGTATTGGACGTCCAGGAAACTCACAAGAAATATTAGGAGTTAAAACAGACGAATATTCAATCAATATACCACCTAACTCATTACCAGTAGTCCCATTCACATCAACTGTAGATAATATTAATATGAATTTTGAATTAGTTTCTGTAACTAGTGTCAATGAAGATTATGTATATGAATTGCCACCTGGCCCGACAGGTAAATTTAATATGGTATATCGTAATGACAAATTAGGATATGGAAGCCCAAATACAGGTTTCTTCTTTTATTTTAAACAAGGCACATTACAAAGTTATGATTTTAATTTAGCACAACAAATTTCAAATCAAGTAGTAGATGTTGATATTCAAGGTATCAACAATACAGACACATGGTTATATCAACTTAACGTAAATAATGGTGCAAGAACACTTTGGAAAGAAGTTGATAGTGTTTATGCAAATGCAACATTAAGTAAAACAACATCAAATAAAAAAGTATTTTCAGTAATATCTCGTTTTAATGACCAAGTAAGTTATTCATTTGGTGATGGCGTATTCTCTGAGGCTCCGGTAGGAACATTTAGAGCATATGTTCGTGCAGGTAATGCATTAACTTATACAATTGACCCTACAGAAATGCAAGGGGTCAGTGTAACAATTCAGTATATTAATAGAGTAGGTAAAACAGAAGCACTCACTATAGGACTAGAGTTGCAGTTACCTGCATCAACTGCACAGGCAAGAGAAACATTGGCTAACATTAAACTACGTGCCCCTGCTCGTTACTATACTCAAAACAGAATGGTTAATGGTGAAGACTATAACAATTTCCCATATACATTATATAGTTCAATTATTAAAAGCAAAGCAGTTAATCGTAGTTCAGTTGGTGTAAGTAAAAATTTAGATTTATTAGATCCAACTGGAAAATATTCAAGTACAAACACATTCTCAGCCGACGGCGGACTATATCAAAATAGTGATGATAGTTATTTACTCTTAACGATTGTAGATGTAGGCGACATTATTAAATTTTTATCAAATAACTTATCAATAGCGTTAGCAAACAATAGAGCAAAACAATATTATCTACAAAATTATCCTAGATATGATGTTAATGTTTCAACTGGTGATGGCACTGTATATTGGAACACAAGTACTGTAGCGTCAAATAGTGTTACTGGATATTTATATACTACACCTAGCAATGTAAAAACACCTATAGCAACTGGAACTTATTCAACACATAATGTTAAGTATGTAACTAAAGGAGCATTGTTAAAATTCATCGCACCTTTAGGATATTACTTTGATGAAAATAATAGATTAGTGGCTGGATTAGCAGGACCATCAGATACTACATTCTTTTGGACAGGCGTATTAAGTGTAATAGGTGATGGTTATAATAATGGTTTAGGTGATTTTGCAAACGGTACAGGACCAATAGCATTAAATGCCTACGTTCCAAATGGTGTAACATTAGTTCAGGTGATTCCTGTATTTGAAAATACATTACCTACAGTTGTGCAAAATGAAGTTGTTACACGTATGGAACTTAATCAAAGTTTTTCATTAATATTTAATAATGCATTAACTATAGGACAGGATCGCTGGAGTGTAGCAGCATATAATGCTACAGGATGGTTTGTGAACTTCAATTCAACTGGATTGAACAAATATTCAATTTCTTATAAATCACTACGTTACTATTTTGGTAGTGTTTCAGATAATAGATTTTGGTATGAAACTGGTAAATTAGTATATGATCCGTTTACTGGTAAAATTCTTGCAGACTATGTTAAAGTTTTAGCAGTTAATACACAACCAACTAGTAACTATCCATTAGCGAACCCAATAAAAGTTAGTGTAATAGGTCAAACAATTGAAAGTGACGGTTATGTAAATGACTTTGAAGTTGAAGTTGCTAGTATTGATGTTAATAATACTGATGTAATATTAGATCCTGATTTCTTTACAATTGTCACCGGCTTTCAAAATGGTGGTGCTAATGTAGGTGTGTATGCTTTCTTTGAATTAATTCAGGATGCAGTTAACTTATCTAGATATCAATTGATACCATCAACTGATGTTGTATACCAATATTCAACACAATCAAGTATTGAGTTAGTTAAATATGATTATCCATTAGGACAACTCTTTTATGCATATTCTGAAAATAAATTCTATACAACTGTTCAGGATAGTGCAGTATTAACTCCATATTATTTGACAGTAGAACAACCGCAATATTTAATGCAATATGGAAGACAGGGTCTAGAATTTCAATATAGACACAATTCAAATAATACCACACGTATTGATCCGGCTACTACAAATATTATTGATTTATATTTGGTTACACAAGCATATTATACAGCGTATCAAAATTGGATACAAGATACTACAGGCACAGTTCCTATACCTAATGTCCCTACTATTGATGAATTACAACAGGCTTACGGAGCATTAGATGATTTTAAAATGTTAACTGATAGTCTTATTCCTAATAGCGTCCGCTTTGTACCGTTATTTGGTTCAAAGGCCGCTGAACAACTACAGGGAACAATTAAAGTAATTAAATCTATGTCAACTAATGCAAGTGATAGTGAAATACGTAGTGCAGTATTGACAGCAATGAATAATTATTTCAATATAAATAATTGGAATTTTGGAGATACATTTTACTTCTCGGAGTTGAGTGCATATTTACATTCATCATTAACAGATTTAGTAAGTTCAATCGTGTTAGTACCAAATGATCCAACTATGAGGTTTGGTGATTTGTATGAAATTAAATCAGCACCATATGAGATTTTTGTTAATGGTGCTACATCAAATGATGTGGTTGTAATTGCAGCACTTACACCGGTGCAATTACAGATAGGATAAATAAGTATAACAACTAGAGAGTTATAATGGCAGCAAGAATTAGAACTTTAAACTTTTTACCAGAAGTTTTTCAAACCGTAACTAACGCACAATTTTTAAGTGCAACGTTAGACCAAATAGTAGATCAACCTAATACTATGCCTATTGAGGGCTATGTAGGTAGTAAATTTGGTTATGGTATAAATGCTAAAGATAATTATGTTGTTGAACCAACAAAAACAAGAACCGATTATCAATTAGACCCGGGTGTAGTTTTTACAAAAACAAATACATCATTAGCAACTGATTTTGTTACTTATCCAGGTATTGTTGATGGTATTACATATCAAGGTGGACTAGCACAAAACAATGATAGACTATTCAATAGTCAAATCTATTCATGGGATCCGTTTGTTGATTTAGATAAACTAATTAACTTCAATCAATATTATTGGTTACCTGAAGGACCTCCCTCAGTTAATATTTCAGCAGGTATTATCTATACATCAACATCTTATACAGTGGATGATACTAGTAACGGATATAATATTTCAAGTGATGTAAATCCTACAGGCACTACAAACCCAACACTAACACTTATTCGCGGTGGTACATATACATTTGCTGTAAATCAAACATCATCATTTTGGATTCAAGGCAAACCAGGAGTTACTGGTTTAGATCCACAACAACTTAATATTCAAACACGTGATGTATTAGGTGTGGACAATAATGGTGCAACATCAGGGACAGTCACATTCAATGTTCCTTATACAGATTCACAATCTGAATATAATTTTCCTGGCAACATTGAGATTGATGTTGTTGCAGCTGTACCATACAATCAAGTAAATGGTGTATTATTAAGTGACTTAATTGATATTGACGGAGTAACATCATTAAATGGACTCACTGTTTTATTTTATGGTCAAACTCCCGGTGTAGATGGTAACCCATTAGATATCTCATCAAATATATATATTATTGAATATACTGGTTCTGAATCAAATCCTACAATACAATTAAACAGTTATGGAATAGTACCTAATGAACAAAAGATTACAATAAATTATGGTGTTCAATGGAGAGCAAGAAATTTCTATAGAAATATTCAAGGTACTATTACTCTAATACCATATCTAAGTTCAATACTTGATACATTATATTATCAAGATGGTTCTACGGCTGATAAAGTAGGAATCATTAAATTAATTGATAGTAATTACACTAATCAAATTAATGTTGTTCGTGATATTTTAGGAAAGCCAACTTATAGTACCGGACCTAACGGAATAGTTTTTACTAACGGATTAAAAGTAACTTTTAGTGGTGATGTTGTTCCTACTAGTTATAAATCAGGTGAATACTATGTACAAGGAGTAGGTTCTGCAATTGTATTAATTGATACAATTAATTTGATTGTACCTGAATTATTTACAGAAGGTGCATATTCACCGTTTGATGTATTACCATATGATACTGACAATTGGGATAGTACATTATATATACCGGTGCAACAAGATTATATTACTATTGCACGAGATAGTATTGATAGAAATCCATGGAGTCGTAGTAATCGTTGGTTCCATATTGATGTAATCAATGCAACTGCATCATATTTAAATAATCCAGCTATTGCTACTATATATGCTACCAAAAATAATAAGGCAAAAAGACCTATTATTGAATTTTATCCAAACTTAAAATTATTTAATAATGCTATCGTAGGAAAATTACCTATTGACTTTTTAGATACTAGAACAACTGATGCATTCCTTCAAGTTGCCGGACAAGAAATATATTATCCCGATGTTGAAGTATATACAGAATATACTGCCACAATAAATGCAAGTCCAATAACATCAGCCGGATCTTTTATCATTGGACAACAATATGAAATTACGACATTAGGTACTACTGATTTTACTTTATTGGGTGCAAGTTCAAATACTGTAGGAACAATATTTACAGCAACATCAACAGGATTAACTCTTGCCGGATCATTTGTGATAGGTGATTCATATACTATTGTGTTTGTGGGTAATACTGATTTTGTGGCAATTGGTGCAGCATCAAATACAATAGGGGTAACCTTTACTGCTACTGGAATAGGTTTAGGAAACGGTACAGCCTTTCAGGGATCTGGAACTGCTACCGCTCAAACATATACCACAGTTGAAGTTGCTGCTAGTGATGTAACAGGAACATTTGCGGTTAACCAATTCATTTCTGATAATTTAAGTATCTTACCTAGAAATGCACAAATATATTCAATTAGTGGATCAACTACATTAGTTATAGTTGTTTATTGGACATTTTCAACCACTATTAGTTCATCATCAAACGTAGCATTAATTGCTAATACATTATCTAATGATGATTATTCAATATATGATGGTGCAAGAATAGTTTTTGCATCAGATACAAATGCTGAAGTTAGAAATAAAATTTACGTTGCACGTTTAACAAGTATAACCGGAACTTCAACTCCAGTTATAACATTAACTGAAGTTGAGAATGGATTAGTGTTACCAGAAGAAGGTGTATTTGCATTTAAGGGTTATAATAATCAAGGAAAAGATTTTTATTTTGATGGAACTGATTGGATAGAAGCACAACAAAAAACTACAATTAATCAACCACCGTTATTTGATATTGTAGATTATAATAACATCAGTCTTGGAAATAAAGTTGTTTATGCAGGTACATCATTTACAGGAAGTAAATTATTTGCATATGGGGTTGGATATGGAATAAACGATATAGTATTAGGATTTCCTTTAAAATATAGCTCAATAACTAATGTAGGTGATATAAGTTTTGATGTGACCTTTAACTCGGAAACATTTAGTTATGTTAATGGAACTACACCAATTACAGAAAATGTAAATGTAGGTTATGTAGTTAATCTAGTAAACACTGATGGATCTGTAACATATGGTAAAACATTAGGTTGGCAAACAACAGTTGCCCCAAGTACACAATATCAAATATTATATTTTAATTATTATGCAGACACACCTACAACAACATTTGTTTGTGATGTAGCAGCTTTACCGTTGTCTGAAACAATTTGGCCTAATATTCAATTATTTGTAAATAATGATTTACAACCATCAACTGATTATACATACATTGTTTCAGATACTTCAACTATAGTAACTTTCTCTGTTCCGGATCCAACAGTAGATACTGTTATTCAAATTTCTATTATTAGTGACCAAGTTAGTGTACAGGGATTCTATCAAGTTCCGGTTAATTTAAGTAACAATCCTTTTAATAATGATATTACTACAGTTGACGTAGGTGATATTAGAAGGCAGTATCTAAGTATTTTTTATAATAATCCTAATACGTCAGGACAAGTATTTGGCCCAAATAACTATAGAGATTTAGGAAATCTAGTTCCTTGGGGAAATAGCATTATACAAAATAGTGCCTCATTAGTTTTACCCGGAACATTCTTACGTCAACAAAATCATAATTTATTCAGTTCATTAGAATATAATAGTCAACAATATGTTATTTTTAAAAATCTATTAGTTAACACAGTAAACAGTACAGATTATACATACTATCAAACACCGGCAGTAATGCTAGATGAAGCATTGGATGTCATAACATCAAGTAAAGTTGATACTGGTCCTTTCTTTTGGAGTGATATGTTGCCATCAAAAGCACCATATACAACTAACTCATATACATTTGCTAACTCATTAGATACTAGCATTTATCCGTTAATACAAATTTATAATTACAATACTGCAAATTATAATGGTGTTTTAGTTTATCTAACAAGAAATGATATTCAAACTCAATTAGTAATTAATAAAGATTATGTTGTAAGTACAGATTCCCCGTCACTTACTGTTACCTATGATTTACTTGCCGGTGACATAATTACAATTAATGAATACAATCAAACATTCGGAACTTATGTTCCAAATACCCCAACAAAATTAGGTTTATATCCTTCATGGATACCTACTGTTATATTAGATTCAAATTATTTACAACCAACATATTTTATTGTTGGACATGATGGTTCATATAATAAATTATATGGTGATTATATTGATGGACATTTAATTGATTTCCGTGATAAAGTTTTATTTGAATTTGAAACACGCATTTATAATAATCTTAAATTAAGTGATATTATTCCTATTAGAGATTATGATGTTATTCCAGGATTCTTTAGAACAACTGATTACTCATATGATGATATATTAGAAATTTACTCACAATACTTTTTAAATTGGGTAGGACAAAATCGTGTAGATTATAAACAGCAATTATATATTGCAAATAATCAGTTTACATATAATTATAATCAATCAAGTAATAAATTAGATGGTTCAGTTATCCAACAAGGATACTGGAGAGGTATATATCAATATATGTATGATACCTCACAACCTGATGTTGCACCTTGGCAAATGATAGGATTTACAGATCAACCATCATGGTGGGAATCACGATATGGTGCGGCACCTTATACAAGTGATAACTTAATTTTATGGGGTGACTTATCAGCGGGTATTAATTGGAATAATGGTAATCCAGTAGTAATACAACAATGTATTAGACCTGGTTTGTTAGATGTTTTACCAGTTGATAGTGATGGTAATTTAGTGTCACCTTTCTATAGCGTTGTTAGTAACTTTAGTCAAAATACATTTAAACGTGATTGGAAAGTGGGAGATGTAGGACCTACTGAATTTAGTTATCGTAGAAGTAGTTCATGGCCATTTGATTTAATGAAAATTTTAGCATTAACAAAACCAGCAAACTTCTTTAACTTGGGTGTTGATGTTGATAACTATAAGTATAATACTGAGTTTAACCAATTCTTAGTTAATGATAGAAATCATTTAATAATTTCTGATATTCAAGTTTATGGTTCAGGTATTCCTAAAACAAGTTATATCAATTGGATTGTTGATTATGAAAAACAATTTGGTGTAGATGCAACAGAGTCAATAACTAATCTATTATCTAACCTTGATGTTCGTTTAATTTATAGACTAGCGGGATTTAGTGATAAAACATTACTCAACTTCTACGTTGAGAAAGGCACACCTAATAGTAATAATGCATCATTGTTGATTCCTAATGAGAGTTATAGTGTATTATTGTATGATAATGTACCATTTACTCAAATTGTATTCAGTGGTGTTATCATTCAAAGTACAGCAGATGGGTGGAGAATTTTTGGTAATTCACAATCAAATGCATTCTTTAAAGCAGTTAGACCAAAGATAAATGGAAATTATTCAATAGTTACTGTTGATAAACTTTCGGTGCAAATTGCAAAAGAGTATTCATTAGATAAGGTTGAAATAATACCATACGGTACTGAATTCTATTCAGCACAAGAGTTATCACAATTTTTAAATAGTTACGGAACATATTTACTAACACAGGGTGTATTGTTTGATCAAATTGAATCTGGATTAGATGTCAATTGGAAACAAATGATTGCTGAATTCTTATATTGGATTCAATCAGGATGGGAAACAGGAAGTATTGTTAATTTAAATCCTGGAGCAAATATTATTTCTATCAACAAAGATAGTTATATTGTACAACCATTAACTTTACAAAAACAAAACTTTATATTAAATCAAAATTTATATCCTATACAAGCGGTTGACTTAAGTGTAGTACGTGATGGTACATTATTTACGGCTAAACCTTTAAATGAAGGTGATACAGTTGCATACGGACAGTTTAATATTAGTAACATTGAAAATGGCATAGTGTTTAATAATGTTACTTTGTTTAATGACATAATATATAATTTAACTACCGGACTAAAACAAGATAGAATTTTCCTACGTGGTGTAAAAACTGCTGAGTGGAACGGTACAATGGATGCACAAGGATTTATATTAAATCAAGATAATATTAAAGAGTGGAGTCCAACTGTAAAATACACTAAAGGATCTATTGTTTTATTTAAAAATCAATATTGGTCTGCATTAAAAGTAATTAATCCATCAATTGTATTTCAACCATCAAATTGGAAAGAAACTAATTATAATGAAATTCAAAAGGGAATGTTACCCAACTCAAGCACACGTTCATATGAGAGTACATTATTTTATGATACTAATAAACAAAACTTAGATAATGATGCTGATTTATTAAGTTGGTCTTTAATTGGATATCGTCCTAGAGATTATTTGGCTTTAGCCGACCTTACAGATATAACACAAGTTAATGTCTATAAGAATATGATTAAGACTAAAGGAACTAGAGTTGCAGCAAATGCATTTAAAGGATTAACATTACCACAAGGTGGAATTGATTATGATATCTATGAGAATTGGGCAATCAAAACAGGTGAGTTTGGCGGGGTATTAAATAACAATTTTGTTGATTTTAAACTTAGTGAACCTTTATTGACAGGCAATCCTGCTATTGTAGGATTGACAAATGGTTATTTTACTGATGGTGTTGAACAAGAAGTTCAATTATATTCATTATTCAATTATGGAAGGCCTATATCAGATCCAAACATTTTACCAACAGTATCATCTGGTATACCTTCTGTATTGTTATCTGATGCAGGATATGTAAATTTTAATGATGTTAAAACATTTTCATATTATTATGATGGATTGAATACTGCTATAGTTCCTATTACTAAATTATATGTTGGTGAATTTTTATGGTTAGCAGAATACTTAGGCACTTGGCAAATCTATTCACCCACAAGTTTAGGAACTATTGTTTTTGCAGTTAATAATTTAAATAATACAGTAACATTGAGATTTGCTCAACCGCATAATCTTACAAAATATCAACCATTTGGTGTAATTAATTTTAATAGTGTAGTTGATGGATATAGAATAGTTAGTTCAGTTGTTGACCCGCACAGCGTGACAATTGTATTAAGTTTACCATCAACTATAACAACTATAACTGGTTTGGGAATTGGTATTAAATTTGACTCACAAAGAGTTGCATCACCTAATCAAATTAATACACTAGACCTTTTAAATACAGAATTCGTAAAAAACAAAGTATGGGTAGATGTAAATAGTGACAGTGGTTGGGCTGTATATCAGAAGTCAATAAATTATGCCTATGACAATGAAATCACAAAGATAGATTCAGTCACATTTGGTAGTGCAGTTGCATATACTGATAATATAGGGTATTTAATTTCTGATGCTGGATTAGGTGAAGTATACCGATATATCTATAATCCAGTTTTCAAACGATATGATATATCACAAACTTTAACTGGATCTAGTTCATTTGGATCAACAATAACCTATAATAATAATTTAATTATTATTTCTCAACCAATCACAAGTCCATCTGTAAGAATTTATGAATTAATTAATAATCAATTTGTAAATGAGATTCAATTAATTCAAACAATATCAGCACCATCTGGAGTTACTAATTGGGGATCAGCCGTTGCAGTTTCAGGTGATACAAATTGGTTATATATTTCAGCATATGAACAAAACTTAGTTTATGTTTATAGAAAATCAGCAATTACTGACTTATACGAATATTCAAAATCATTATCAACACTATCACTAGTTTCAGGTGATAATTTTGGTTATTCAATTACTACTAATTATTACGGAGATACAGTAACTATTAGTGCACCTAATAAAGCCTCTTCATTAAGTGTTAGTAATTATGGTTATGCATATGTATTTGATAGACTAGTTCAAACGTTTGAAGCACCATTTGCGAGTACACCGTATGTACCGTTATCTACACCATTAGCATTCTCACCAAGCACATCTACATTAGGTATAACTGCAACTGATTCTGCAACAGATAAGTTTACTACAACTACAACTAGTAGTCTTTCATTACAAATGCCTGTTGTATTTACTGGAACATTGTTTGGTGGAGTATCAGCAAATACAGTATATTATATTTTAACTATTGACAGTTCTACTGAATTTACAATAACAACTACTTTTGGAAGTATAATACCGTTTCAGGTATCAACTGCATCAGGGACAATGAGTGCAGTAGCACAAATTGAGCCTATTTTCGTATCAGTTAATGGTACTGATGTAAGCAATAGTACATATAGCGTAATAGGAGATACTTTTAATTTATACGGTTCTTTTGCAATAGGTAGTATTATAGTTATTAGTGGATCATATTTTGTACAATCGCAACAACTTTCTTCAGATGCACCGATCAATGAACAATGTCAGTTTGGATATTCTTTAGAATTTGATAATTATGGAAATGAATTATTAATTGGTTCACCTTTTGAATTACAAGATGGTGCCGAAGGTAATGTATATCGTTATACTAATAGTGGTGGAAAATACGGAGTAGTAATCGGTACATCAACTTGTCAAGTCATATCAAACTCAGTTATTTTAATTAATGGATATATTGTATCATTAATTCCGGGCGATGCTTCATCTGTCGCACAACAAATTATTAGTGCAAATATTAATAATGTAACTGCGTCAGCATTAAATGGAATATTAACAATAAGTGTTAAAGATTCAAATGTAGCATACATTAACGATAAATTAACTGTCATGGTTACTGATTCTAATATTTGGGGTCAATTAGGAATATTACCCTATACTAAAACACAGGTGTTATCTAACCCTCACCCAGAATCTAGAACACAGTTTGGTAAGGTTGTAAAATTAAATGAATATGGTTCATTAGTAGTAAGTGCTCCTGTTGGAACACGTTTTGAAGATACTACCTTTGACATGACTGATGATATAAATTATACAAATGATACGTTGTTTGATAATAATACAACTCAATTTATTGACCAATGTCCTAATGCAGGTGCAGTTTATATGTTTGACTACTTAGGTGTTTATAGTGAATCAATAACAAATACAGGTTCATTTGTATATGCACAAAGTGTAAACTCGCTTGATTTTGATTATGGATATCAACCTTATTATGGTACAGCCATTGATTTTAATAGTAATAATGTTATTATAGGTACTCCTAATTTCTTACCTAATAGTGTAAGTGGACAAGTTATTGTTTATAAGAATGCATCCGGAGTACAAGATTGGGAAGTATTCCGTAATTCAGGATTAGTAGCAGATATTAATTCAATACAGAATACTCAAATTTATAGTGCTTCAACTAATAATACATTAATCAACCTTGATTATATTGACCCATTACAAGGAAAACTATTAGGTGTTGTTAGTCAAAATATTAATGTAGTTGCGACAATAGATCCAGCTTCATACAACGCACCTAATACTACAAGCCCGGGTAAATTAATTTGGGGTGCAGGACAACTTGGTAAGTTATGGTTTAATACATCAAGAGTAAAATTTGTAAATTACCATCAAAATGATAGTGTGTCATATAATAGTAAATGGTGGGGTAGAGTTTTCCCAGGAAGTGATGTGCAAGTTTATAGTTGGGTCACAAGTGATTCTTTACCGATTGATTATACAGGACCCGGAACACCTTACAGTATTGATGATTATGTAATTGAATTTACTCAAAGTAGCACAGGTGCAATTACCCCCATATATTTCTATTGGGTAAGAAACACAAACATAGTATTCACAAAAGAAGGAAAGACATTATCCGACTCAATATGTGAATCATATATTGCACAACCACAGGCTACTGGCATTGCATATCTAACACCATTAGAACCAAACATATTTGGTTTATATAATTGCGGAGAGTATATATTACAAGTTGATTCAGTATTACATATTGGATATGCAACAGGATTTACAGACAATATTGACCATAGCGTATATAGTTTAATTCGTGCTAATTATGCTGATGACTTTTTACCAGGGTTACCGGGAACAGCCGGTATAAATACACCTATATCATTATATAATAGATTATTAGAAAGTTTATCAGGGGTTGACGATTCAGGTAGTGTTGTACCAGATCCATTCTTACCTAAAGCAGTACAAAGTGGTATTTTAGTAAGACCAAGACAAAGTTTTTTCTATAATAGATTTAATGCTTTGAAAAATTTCTTTGAGTTTGTAAATGCTCTTTTGATTACAATACCGGCATTAGAATTTAATGCTACGTTCTTATTCTTAGTAGGACCTACTAATCCTTCAACAGGACAATCATTCTATAGTGTTCAAGACTATTGGGAATTTGTTACTTGGTGGGCACCTGGATATAGCGATAATACCAGAGCCGCTATACTAGTTGATAGATTTTATCAACTAGCATATGTAAATGCATATGAAGGTATGATAGCTACTGTTGCTTCTAATCCACAGGGTTTAGAAGAAACATATCTATATGAAGCCGGTGTATGGATACGAATAGGATTACAATATGGAACTGTTCAATTTAAGAGTTCTCTATGGGATTATGCCGCCGCCGGATTAGGATTTGGAAATAATTTCTTTGACACAACACCATTTGATACTTACCCAAGCGAAGAAACAAAATGGATTGTCAGAGGAATATGTGAACAATTACCAAATGATTTATTAATTTTCCGTAATAAAGCATTAATTTTATTATTTGAATATATTATTAGTGAAACTATTGAAACACAAAATTATGTTCCTTGGTTAAATAAAACTTCATTTGTTGATGTATCTCATACTATACGTGAATTATTACCTCTACAAGTATTTCAATCTGATAACCAACAATTCTTAAGTGGTTACTTGAATGAGATAAAGCCCTATCATGTAGTTATAAAAGACTTCTTGTTTGAATATAAAAGAACGGATGTTTATAAAGCAAACTTCACTGATTTTGATTTGCCTGCAACATATAATACTGCTGTAGAACAATATATTACACCTGAACTAGTATATAGAAATCCAAATAACATAAATGAATACTTACCTACATCAAGTATATGGAGTATTGATACGTATAGTGAATGGTTTAACAATTTTGGTGTATCATTAACCGGTAATCAAAATTATCTCATCGCTGCATTACAATCATATGTGTCACTAAATATTAATTCAATGTATGTTAATAATATATATGGATTCCCTATTAATGGAATAATAACTATTGGTCAAGAACAAATTGGTTATTCTAGCGTAGATATAGCAACAAATATTATTTCAGGATTGACTCGTGGTGTTAATGGAACAGTAGTTGTTCCGCATATACCAGGAGAATTAATTTATACTAATTTGTCACCTGTTGTAGTATTAGACGCCGGTAGAGGATATTTAGAACCTCCTAAAGTTACTGCATACATAGATACTTCTATATATCCTCCACCTAGAAGACAGGCTATACTTCAACCAGTAATGAACCTTGATTCATTATTACGTATTGATGTAGTTGATCCCGGTGATGGTTATGTTGTTACTCCTGAAATAGTAGTAGCACCTAGTATTATAGTTACGTTTTCAAGTACTAATATTAATTTAGAACAAAATACTGTATACATTTCAAATCAGTTATTACAAACAGGCGATCTAGTACAATATACTATTGGTAGTGATACAACTGCAATAGGTGGATTATTTGTAGGACAATATTATTATATTGCAGTATTACAAACATCACCAATTTATGTAATTTCATTCTATACTACATATGCAGACTGTATACAAAATGTAAATAGTGTTGCACTTTATGATTTAGGTTCGGGAAGTAATAATATTATTTCTGTTAGTGCAAGAGCAATAGGAATTGTATCATCATTACCTATTCGTGAAAATCAAATAACACTACGATTTGATAGAACTACTTACACTTCACAAGTTGTTGATTGGGCACCGGCAGGATTTTATGGAAGTTTCTTTGCAGGATTATTTAACAATAGCACACAAATTGCGAGTTCAGCCATTAAACTTGAATCAACTGGAAACTATTCACAAGCTCCTGTTTCTTTAGTTCTTGCAAGTTCACAAGGAATAACATTTGAAATACAAAGTGTAGCTAATGATCAAATAATAAATTGGTCATCAAGAACACGTGTAGTAGATTCAACATCTGCTAGTAATTATAGTATAATTATATCACCGTCAGAAGGTGGATTATTAGAGACTGAGTATTTAGGTCCAACTACAGGATTTTATAGCACGATGCCAATAAAATTTGCCGGAGTCTCATTTGGTGGAATTACAGTTAGTACTGAATATTATGTTTCTTATATATTTGACCTAACTAGTTTTGCAATATCAAATGATACTGCTACTACTAATGCAGTAAGTTTCGTCAACGGTACAAAATATATTATTGATAGTTTGGGAACTACTGACTTTACATCAATCGGTGCATCAAGTAATACATTAGGAACAATATTCACTGCCTCGGGAGCAGGCACAGGTACAGGTACTGCATACACTATTATTACATTAACAACTGCTACTGCTCCTAGTTCAGGAGTTGCAGCAATTGTAGGTGAGGTATTAAACACCGCAATTGTAACTATAAATTATCCAAATATTTTAACCGTAACACAAACACAATCAGTAACAAATACAATTACAGTTCCATTAACAACTAGCGGATTAGGCGGAACAAATGGATTCTATCAAGGATTGCCTGTTTACTTTGTTGGCACTACATTTGGAAAT
>Ga0114962_10000872_pt1 | contig 26212 bp, 25 predicted proteins | sample C_130820_MF_Meta_FD_87017 | JGI IMG/M metagenome (GOLD analysis project Ga0114962, IMG submission 87017) | Freshwater microbial communities from Lake Croche, Canada to study carbon cycling - C_130820_MF_MetaG | ecosystem: Environmental > Aquatic > Freshwater > Lake | place: Lake Croche, Canada... | reverse complement strand
GCCTGCGAAACTTCTTAACGTCTCGTGGGCGTTGTTTCATTGTTCGTGGTCTGACCCCGATCCAGCTCCGCGATGGCTTCGTTCAGTCGAAGACCCCGCTCCGCAAGAAGGGGATGACCACCAAGCCAAGTCTGGCCGACCGAATTCGGAGCGAAGCGTGCGACGCGTTCAAAGACGTCCCGAATACGGCTCACGTCGAAGCCGGCATACGTCGCAAGACGAATACCGAAGAGGTCGGCCTCTCGTTCTTGCTCGCGACTCACCGAAGGCGCCAGCGCGCCCACATAGCCATTGTGACGCTTGATAATGTGCCCGAGTTCGTGCCCGATCACGAAAGCAAGGCTATCGTCGTCCGCTAAAGCTTGAACCATGCCCAGGTTGACATGGATAAGCCTGCGATCACGGAGCACGCCTCCAACGACATAAGCGCTCGGAACATAACTATCCTCGAGTACAACGTTAACGTCGCAGATCGACTGCGTACCCATCGTGATCGTTTTGGGCAGGTTCTGAGACAGCACTGCCACTGACGTCAACGCCGGAGCCGCACCTTCTCCTTCCTTCGAGACGGCCGGCGTTTGCCACTGTGAGAGAGGTTCATTCACGATGTCGCCAGGGCGCAGGCCAGCGCGCGCGGCGGGGCCGTCCGGCGCGACCGCAACGACTATTGAGTCGGACCTTCGTTGTCCGAGGGCAGCCAATTCATTTTCTAGCCGGGAAGGCAACGGCACGGCGCCACTTAGCAACACGCCACGGTCCAGTCGCGCGGTGTCGCAAAGCCCCCGGTCAGCGGCGGCGGCGGCGAGCCGGTACGTCACCTTGTAGATACGCGCGGATTGCGCCTCCCAGCTATCTTTTCCTGCCTCAGCAAACCGTACACGTGCTTGCGCAAGCTTCTCGTCGGGCACGGGTACGGACGGCATAGGCGAAGCACAGGCGGCCAGGAACATGCATATACAGGTGCTGGCAAATAATTTTGAAAGGCTTGTACGCATTAACTGTGTCCTGAAATCAGAGTCCTCGAATGACAACGTTTTAACCAACGCTAACATCCGCGGAAGCCCAATATCCCTGACTCCCTCTGAATTCGAAACAGCAATGCAGCGATTGCGCCAGACGCTTTATCGACCAGCCTATTGGCGTATCAAACGCGCCCAACGAGTTCGGGCAGGACAACCCAAGTAGCGCAACCCTTTGCAACCGGCTAAGGGGCTTCTCCTTTCGGTCAGGAGGCGGGATCGAACGACCGCTTCTGGCCGGAACGCGCCATCCGGTCACAAAGGCTCAATACGACCCGCAATTTAACTTTGTACGTTCGACGAACATAAATGCATTCGATCATGTAATATGAATGCACTGAATGCGTAGTGAGAAAACGAAGATGGCAATGCTGACGGTGCGCAACATCACTGACGAAGTACACCGGGCCCTGCGCGTGCGTGCCGCCCAGCGCGGCCACAGCATGGAGGCCGAGGTCCGTGAAATCCTTGAATCAGCGGTAAATCCGCGGGGGCGCGTGAAGCTGGGCTCGCTGCTGGCTGAGATGGGCCGGCGGGCCAAGCTGAGTGATGAAGAGTTTTCCGTCTTCGACCAGATGCGTAGCAAGGCGCCTGCTCGCCCGGTGAGCTTCGAATGATCCTTCTTGACACCAACGTGGTGTCGGAGCCATTGCGCCGAGCACCCGACGCGCGTGTCACAGAGTGGATCGACGCCCAAGCACTGGAGACGCTGTTCCTATCGGCAATAACGGTTGCTGAGCTGCGCGCCGGCTTGGCGCTACTGCCGGCGGGTAAGCGTCAGGTGGGCTTGCAAGAAAGTTTGGAGACGCGGGTGCTACCGTTGTTCTCTGGCCGAGTGTTGCCGTTTGATTTGGGCTGCACTCAAGCCTATGCGGATTTGATGGCCAAGGCACGAGCGTCTGGGCTGGCCATTTCCAGCGCAGATGGCTACATCGCCGCCATTGCTGCGGCGAACGGCTTGACCGTTGCGACGCGCGATACGGGTCCCTTTAAGGCGGCCGGCGTTACGGTGATCAACCCGTGGCAGATTTGAAACTTGGCCCTATGGCGGCTGCGTTTTGAAACCGGTCATGAGCGTGGGGATTTCTAGCCGATCATGACCGCGTCTGGCCGATTAGCGTCATCAAGCTAAGCCAAGCCGCTCACCTGATCGCCGGAGCTCGCTTGCGGGATGAGCATTCGTTAACACACGACACAGGACCCGGCATCGCGCCGGGGCATCGTGTTGGAACCGCAGGAATCAAGGCTGGCGAATCGTCAGCCTTTGATGTCACGTCTGTCAGCTGCTTATTCGCCGGTGATATCGACGCGCCGGGCCAGCGTGTCGTCGGCACCGCCTTCGGTGACCTGCGGCTTGCTCAATTCGACGCGGTCTAGCGGCACACCGGCTGCGACCAGCGCGTCGCGCACGGCGACCGCGCGTTCCTTGGCAAGCTCGGCGTTCTTTTCGGGATCGCCGGTCTTGTCGTGAAACCCCGAGACAGCAAGCCGGATGCCGGCGCTGCGGGTGGCCGCCTCGATGACGGGTGCGAGCGTTTTGGCGGCATCAGCGGGCAGGGCCGAGACGCCGGTATCGAAGAGCACGCGAGCGAGCAGCGGTGCAGCGGCCGCAGCGGTGCCCGGGACGGTGAAGGACGCGCCGGCGGCCGCTGCTGAGGCGGCAGCAGCCGAGGCAGGTGCCGAGACCGCTGTCGACGCAGCGCTTTTCGGGCCGCTTTGGAAGGCCGCCGTCCCGGCGAGCAGTGCGACGGCAAGGGCCAGAGCGACCGCAAGTCCAATGACCCAGGCCAGCAGGCCGCCGTTATCGTTGCTGTCGTCATCCATGTCGAATCGCTCGTGTCGTGTGGGGTGAAAAGGGGCGTGGCCGGATACCGGGAATGTGAGTGGAGACGGCAGAACCGGGTCGGGCGCGGCGATTATAGCTGCGGCGCACCAACCACCACCGGTTCGGCCTCGAGCCGGATGCCAAAGCGCATCTCGACAGCGTCCCGAATCTGCCTGGCCAGCGCCAGAATCTCGCTGCCGCGGGCCTGCCCGTGGTTGACCAGAACCAGCGCATGGCGGGCGTGCACGCCGGCATCGCCGACCCGCATTCCCTTGAAGCCGCAGCGCTCGATCATCCACGCCGCCGAGACCTTGATCTGATCGCCCGAGGGCCAGCAGGGCAGTCCTGGCTCGCGCAATGACAGGGCCCTCGCTTGCTCGGGGTCGATCAGCGGGTTCTTGAAAAAACTGCCGGCATTGCCGATGACCGCCGGGTCAGGCAGTTTTCGCCGTCTGATGCGGCTGACCGCATCGGCCACGTCGGTTGGTGTTGGCGCGCTGATGTGCGCGTCGGCCAGTTCGGCGCGAATCTCGCCGTAGTCGAGCTTCAGATCGGCCACGCGCGACAGTCGCAGCCGAACCGAGGTCACCAGCCAATGTGCAGCGTCGGCATGCTTGAAAACGCTGTCGCGATAGCCGAAAGCGCAATCGGTGGCGGTGAACGATCGGGTGGTGCCGTCACGCAGATCGATCGCGTCGAGCGACTCGAAGCGGTCCCGCAGTTCGACGCCATACGCGCCGATGTTCTGGATCGGTGATGCCCCCACCGTCCCGGGAATCAGGGCGAGGTTTTCGAGACCCGCCAGGCCCTGCGACAGGGTCCATCGCACCAGCGGATCCCAGGCTTCGCCGGCGGCGGCCTCGACGATCACGGTGTTGCCGTCGTCCTGGACGATGCGCAGGCCTCGCAGCGCCATCTGCAAGATCGGCTGCTGCGGATCATCGGCGATCAGCAGATTGCTGCCCCCACCCAGAATCAGCGGCGGCTGCGGATGCCCGTTAACCGCATCGTCGCGCAGCACCTTGCACAGCTGCGGCAAATCGTCGAGTGAGTCGAGGCGCCAGAGCAGGCGGGCACCGGCATCGATGCCGAAGGTGTTGAGTGCGCGCAGCGGCGCATCGGCCTGTCGAACCAGTCCCATCACTCAGCTGGGGAGGTAGGCGAGCCTGACATAGATCGGGGCGAAGGCCTCGGCCTGCGTGATCTCGATCAGCGATTCCTTGGCCAGCTCGAGCAGCGCAATGAAGGTCACGATCACCACCGGCAGCCCGCGGCTGGCATCGAACATCTCATGGAATTCGGCAAATCGGCGGTCCTGCAGCGTGCGCAGCACGATCGTCATGTGCTCGCGCACCGAGAGTTCTTCCCGACTGATGTGGTGATGCTGGATGAGCTTGGCGCGACGCAGGATGTCGGCCCAGGCATCGCGCAGATCGACCAGGTCGACTTGCGGCACGCGCGCTTCCTGAATCTGGTCGAGCATGACCTGGGCGACCGCGAAATCGCGACCCGCCTGCGGCATCTGATCGAGACGCTGGGCACCGAGTTTGATGCGCTCGTATTCGAGCAATCGGCGGGTGAGCTCGGCGCGCGGGTCTTCGACTTCCTCGCCGGTATCGGCCTTGCGCACCGGCAGCAGCATGCGCGACTTGATGTCGATCAGCAGCGCGGCCATCAGCAGGTATTCGGAGGCGAGTTCGAGGTTGTGTCGGCGGATTTCCTCGACATAGGCGAGGTACTGGCGGGTGACTTCGGCCAGCGGAATGTCGAGGATGTTGAAGTTCTGGCGCCGGATCAGGTAGAGCAGCAAATCAAGCGGACCTTCGAAGCTGTCGAGGAAGACTTCGAGCGCATCCGGCGGAATATAAAGATCGAGCGGCATCTGCCGCAGCGGCTCGCCGTGGATGCGGGCAAGCACTGCCTCGATGGCGATCGGCTCGCCTGGCTGCTCAGGACCGACCGCAGGATCGGCCGCGCTGCCGGCGAGGACAGCGGCCGCAATGTCGACAACCGTCACGGCTCAGGTTTTGGTCTGATAGGGATAGGCTTTTTGCGGCACTCTCGAATCGAGCTGGCGCTTGGCCTCGTCGGGCTCGATGGCGGTCTTGTCCCACCAGATCGCTCGTCCTTCGCGCTGGCGCGCCTCGAGCCCCGGGCGCTGCGCCTTGAGTGCCTTCAGAAAATGCGTGGCTTCGGACTGATAGTTGGCCATGGGCTTGTCACGTGGGACGGAAGGATTGCGATTGTACCGGCAGGTGCGCAGGCGCCGCGCGCCCGATCAGTCGGGCTTTGGTGTATGCCGGCTTTGCAATGCAGCCAGCGCGTCGTCCAGATGCTCGAAGACATTGTGCGGGCCCATCGCCTGCAGAAACCCCGAGCGTCGCAGCAGCGACATCGGCTGCTCGTTCGGTTCGGCGATGATCAGGGTCGCACCGCGCTTGTCGAGCTGATTGAGCAGCGACTGCAGGGCATCGAGGCCGCTGGTGTCCAGGTTGATGACCTGATGCATCTCGAGCACCACCACGTCCGCGGCCCTGGTTCCGCTGCCAAGAAGCCCCTCGAGCTTGTCGACCGAACCGAAAAAGAGTGACCCGAAGAGCCGCCAGGCCTCGGTGCGCGTGCCGTCGGGCAGGGTCGCAATATCGGCTGGCAGCCGGATCGGCTCGACCCGCGTCAGGCTGGAGATGCGATGGATGAAAAAGAGGCTCGCCAGCACCAGCCCGACCTCGATCGCGACCGTGATGTCGAAAATCACGGTCAGGGCAAAGCTCGCCAGCATGATCGTGCGGTAGCTGACCGAAAACTTTCCGAGCGTGCCGAAGGCCGACCAATCGCCCATGTTCCAGGCAACGAACAGCAGGATGGCGGCAAGGCTTGCCATCGGAATGTTCTGCGCAAGCGGTGCCAGCACCAGCACGATGGCCAGCAGCGTGATGGCATGGATGATGCCGGCGACCGGCGAGCGCGCGCCGCTTCGCACATTGGTCATGGTGCGGGCAATCGTGCCGGTGGCGGCAATGCCGCCAAAGAGCGGCGTCACCAGATTGGCCACGCCCTGGGCGATCAGTTCCTGATTCGGGTCGTGACGATCGTCGATCATGCTGTCGGCCACCCGGGCGCACAGCAGCGACTCGATGGCGCACAGCAGCGCGATCGAGATGGTCGGGCCAAAGAGCTTTTGCACGCTCTCCCATTCGAACGTGGGCAGGGCAAAGCCCGGCAATCCGCGCGCAATGCCACCGAAGCGGCTGCCGATGGTGTCGACCGACAGCCCGAAAAGTGTCACCGCGATGATGCCGATCGCCAGCACGATCACCGTGCCCGGCACGCGGGCGGCCCATTTTCGCCAAGGGGCGTGTTCGGGCAAATACGTCTTGGGCCAGACGACGATCAGCGCGAGCGAGGCTGCAGCCAGCACCAGCGCTTGCCAGTTGAGGCTGGCGCGGGCCGCCCACAGCACGCCGATCTGCGACAGCAGATTGGCCGGCATGCGCTCGATGTGCAGCCCGAGAAAGTCGCGCAGCTGTGCGAGTCCGATGATGACCGCAATGCCGTTGGTAAAGCCGGTGACGATCGAGACCGGGATGAAGCGGATCAGCTGGCCCAGGCGCAGCGCGCCCATCGCAATCAGCAGCACCCCGGCCATCATGGTGGCGATCAGCAGATTGGCCAGGCCATAGCGCTCGACGATGGTGTAAAGCAGCGCAACAAAGGCGCCGGCCGGCCCGCCGATCTGTACCTTCGAGCCGCCGAGAGCCGAGATCAGAAAGCCTGCGATGATCGCGGTGAACAGACCGGCATCGGGCTTGACCCCGCTGGCAATGCCGAAGGCCATCGCCAGCGGCAGGGCCACCACCCCCACGGTGATGCCGGCCGACAGGTCGGCCAGAAAATCGGCTCGCGTGTAGTGGCGAAGCGACTCGATCAGTCGCGGCTGGAAACCGGGCAGGCCCGGCTTCATTCAGCGGATCCTCATGCCGGGCCGGGCGCCGGGCCAGGGCTCAAGCAGGTAGACCCCGCCGCCGTCATCGTCGGCCGAGGCCGCCAGCACCATGCCTTCGCTGATGCCGAACTTCATCTTGCGCGGGGCGAGGTTGGCCACCATCACCGTGACCTTGCCGGTGAGCTGCTCGGGCTGATACCAGGCCTTGATGCCTGAGAACACATTGCGCAGTCGGCCTTCGCCGACATCGAGTGTCAGGCGCAGCAGCTTGTCGGAGCCTTCGACCGCTTCGGCCGCGACGATGAGCGCGATGCGCAGATCGACTTTGGTGAAATCGTCGATGCCGATCAGGCCGTCGTCTGCAGTCGATGTGCCGGTGCCGGCTGATTGAGCGGCCTTGACGGGCGCCGGCGCAGCGCCCTTGGCGCCGGTCGCTTTCACCGCGGTCGCGGGTGCATCGGCTGGTGTCGGTGCAGGCGCTACATCGAACAGCGCATCGAGCTGCTTCGAATCGACCCTTGTCAGCAGATGCTGATAGGCATTGATCTGGTGCCCCTCGGGCAAGGGCGAGGCCAGGGCGGCCCAGTCGGTCGCCGGCAGGTTCATGAAGGCGCGCACCTTCTCGAGCGTTGCCGGCAACACCGGCGCCAGCAGCAGCACCAGATCGCGAAAGGCGCGCAGTGCGGTCGAGCAGCAGCGATGAAGGTCGGCTTCGCGGGCCGGATCCTTGGCCAGATCCCAGGGCCGTTCGGCATCGACATACTGGTTGACCGCATCAGCAAACTGCATGACCTCGCGGATCGCCTTGCCGAATTCGCGCTGCTGATAATGCGCGGCGACCGCCTCCGGGCCGCTCCAGGGTTTGGCGAAACCTTCATGGGCGCCATGATCGAAGCCGGCCAGACGACCGTCAAAGCGCTTGACCAGAAAGCCCGCGCACCGGCTGGCGATATTGACCAGTTTGCCGACCAGATCGGCATTGACCCGTGCCACGAAGTCGTCCGGATTGAAGTCGATGTCCTCGACCCGCGCATTGAGCTTGGCGGCAAGGTAATAGCGCATCCACTCGGGGTTCATGCCGAGCTCGAGATAGCGCAGCGGCGAGATGCCGGTGCCGCGCGACTTGCTCATCTTTTCGCCCGACACCGTGATGAAGCCGTGCACGTGGATGTTGTCGGGGACCTTGTAGCCGGCGAATTTGAGTGTCGCCGGCCAGAAGAGCGTGTGAAAGTAAATGATGTCCTTGCCGATGAAATGGACCTGCTCGATGTCGGCATCCGGCCTGATGAAGGACTCGAAGTCGAGGCCGCGCTTTGCGCAATGCGCCTTGAGCGAGGCGAGATAGCCGATCGGCGCATCAAGCCAGACGTAAAAATATTTTCCCGGGGCATCCGGAATCGGAATGCCGAAATAGGGCTCGTCGCGCGAGATGTCCCAGTCGGCCATGGTGCTGGCGGCATCGGGTGTGCCGTCGAGCCATTCGCGCGCCTTGTTGGCAACCTCGGGCTGCAGGCGGCCATCGAGTGCCCATTCGCGCAGAAAGGCCACGCAGCGCGGATCCGAGAGCTTGAAAAAGTAGTGCTCGGATTCGCGCAGCACCGGCGTGGCGCCGGTGAGGGTCGAGGTGGGGTTGCGAAGTTCGGTGGGTGAATAGACCGCGCCGCAGACCTCGCAGGCGTCGCCGTACTGGTCTTTGGCGCCGCACTTGGGGCACTCGCCGCGGATGTAGCGGTCGGGCAGAAACATGCCTTTGACCGGGTCGTAGAACTGCTCGATGGTGCGGGTCGCGATCAGGCCGGCGGCCCGCAAGCGGCGATAGATGTCTTGCGAGAGTTCGACGTTCTCGGGCGAGTCGGTCGAGTGCCAGTGATCGAAGCCGATATGAAAACCGTCGAGGTATTGCGGGCGTTCGGCCGCGATCCGCTCGACCAGCTGGCGCGGCGTGATGCCCTCGCTTTCGGCCTTGAGCATGATCGGCGCACCGTGCGCGTCGTCGGCGCACACGAAGTGCACTTCGCGTCCCTGCATGCGCTGAAAGCGCACCCAGATATCGGCCTGGATGTACTCCATGATGTGACCGATGTGAAACGACCCGTTGGCATAGGGCAGGGCGGTGGTCACGAACAGGGGTTTGGACATCGAGGCCATGGAGCATCTCTTGAATGCGGGCCAGCCCGCGCAGCCCACCATTTTAGCGCTGCCGGGTGCGATACCTGTGTCGGTGGCCAGCCCGCCGGGCGGTTTCGGATAGACTCGACGACCGCACGCGGCGCCAGCCGCCCCTCGCGACGCGGCGCCAGCCGCTCCTCGCGAGTCTTACTGATTCCGGAGTCATCATGGCCCTTACCGTCGAGCAACTCAGTGCGGCGCTTGCCGCAGTCGTTGATCCCAATACCGGCAAGGACCTCATCTCGTCCCGGTCCGCCCGCAATCTGCGGGTCGATGCCGATCAGGTCAGTGTCGATGTCGAGCTGGGTTATCCGGCAGCCAGCCAGATCGGCCCGATCCGTACCGCGGTGATCGATGCGATTCGCGCCCTGCCCGGCGTGGGCAATGTGAGCGCCAACGTCTATCAGAAGATCGTCGCGCATTCGGCGCAGCGCGGCGTGAAGTTGCTGCCCAATGTGCGCAACATCATCGCGGTTGCCTCGGGCAAGGGTGGCGTGGGCAAGAGCACCACCGCGGTCAATCTCGCACTGGCGCTTGCGGCTGAGGGCGCCAATGTCGGCATGCTCGATGCCGACATCTACGGCCCCTCGCAGCCGACCATGCTCGGCATTACCGGGCGCCCCGAGACGGTTGACGGCAAGACCCTCGAGCCGATGGAGGGCCATGGCATCCAGGCCAGCTCGATCGGCTTCATGATCGAGCCCGATACGCCGATGGTCTGGCGCGGCCCGATGGTCACGCAGGCGCTCGAGCAGCTGCTGCGCGACACCAACTGGCGCGATCTCGACTACCTGATCATCGACATGCCGCCGGGCACCGGCGACATCCATCTGACCCTGTCGCAAAAAATCCCCGTCACCGGCGCGATCATCGTCACCACGCCGCAGGACATCGCGCTGCTGGATGCCCGCAAGGGCCTGAAGATGTTCGAGAAGGTCGGCATTCCGATCCTTGGGGTGGTCGAGAACATGGCGATCCATGTCTGCTCGCAGTGTGGTCATGCCGAGCACATCTTTGGCCAGGGCGGCGGCGCGCGCATGTCCAGTGACTTCGGCGTGGAGTACCTCGGCGGACTGCCGCTCGATATCCGCATCCGCGAGCAGACCGACTCGGGTCGCCCGACGGTGGTGGCCGAGCCCGATGGCCCGATTGCGGCAGCCTACCGGCAGATTGCCCGTCGCATGGCGGTCAAGGTGGCCGAGACCGCCAAGGACATGTCGTCGAAGTTTCCGTCGATCGTGGTCCAGAACACCTGATCCCGCTCGAGTGATGCCGATGCCGCAGCGACGATGGACGGCTAAGGCGCTCGCTGTCGCGCTCACGATGATCGTTGGTGCACTGACCGCAGGCGCCGGTGCTGCGAGGGCGGCCGACACCGGCCCGCGCGTGCTGGCCGCCATCAGCCTGAAAGAAGTGCTCGATGATCTGGCACGCAGCTGGGTGGCTCAGGGCGGCGCTCCCCCGGTGATTGCCTACGGCGGCACACCGACGCTAGTTCGGCAGATCGAGCAGGGCGCGCCCTTCGATCTGGTCATCAGCGCCGATGCGGCCTGGATGGACACGCTTGAGCAAAGCGGCCGCGTGCTGCCCGGATCGCGGGCCAACTTCGCCGGCAATCGCCTGGTCCTGATCGCTGCCGCCGCCTCGCCCCTGAGCCTGCAGGCCGCGCCCCGATTCGATCTTGCCGGCGCCCTGGGTGCGTCCGGGCGCCTGGCTGTGGCCGATGTGCGCACCGTGCCGGCCGGCCGTTATGCGCGGGCGGCGCTCGAGTCGCTCGGCGTCTGGTCGTCGGTGTCGCAGCGGCTGGCCATGACCGAGAATGTTCGCGCGGCGCTGCTGCTGGTGGCCCGCGGTGAGGCGCCGGTCGGCATCGTCTATGCGACCGATGCACGGGCCGAGCCCGGGGTGAAGGTGCTGTCGGTCTTCGCCGCCGACGCCCATCCACCGATCGTCTATCCGATGGCGCTGGCGGCGCGTTCGCCAACGACAGACGCCCGCGGCCCGCTCGGCAGCGCCGACAGCGCTGCCCGCTTTGTCGCCTTCCTGCGCTCGCCGAAATCGCTCGCCCTGCTGAACGCGCGCGGTTTCATCGCGCCGGTGCCCTGAGCTTGTTTGGCCCGGAGCGCGGTCTGTGTTCGCGTTGAGCGTCGACGAATGGATGGCGGTCCGCCTGAGCCTGAAGGTGGCCGCCGTGGCCACGATCGCGGCCTTGCCGCTGGCGCTGGCGGTGGCACTGCTGCTGGCACGCGGCCGCTTCATCGGCAAGTCGCTGCTCGACAGCCTGGTGCATCTGCCCCTGGTGCTGCCTCCGGTGGTGGTGGGCTATCTGCTGCTGATCGGTTTCGGGCGACGCGGCCCGCTCGGAGAGTGGCTCGAGTCGCACCTCGGGCTGGTGTTCTCGTTTCGCTGGACCGGTGCGGCGCTTGCCTGCGCGGTGATGGGCTTTCCGCTGATGGTGAGGGCGATCCGGCTGTCGATCGAGGCGATCGATCCGCGCCTCGAAAAGGCCGCCGCCACGCTTGGCGCCTCGCCCTTGCGCGCCTTTGCCACCGTCACGCTTCCGCTGGCCCTGCCCGGCGTGCTGGCTGGCGCGGTCCTGTGTTTTGCCAAGGCGCTGGGCGAATTCGGCGCGACCATCACCTTCGTTGCCAATATTCCCGGTGAGACCCAGACCCTGTCGGCCGCGCTCTACAACGCCACACAAACGCCGGGCGGCGACGCCGGTGCGCTGCGCCTGACCGCGGTCTCGGTGCTGCTGTCCTTCGTGGCGCTGGCCGGCTCCGAATGGCTGGCACGGCGGGTGCGCCGCCGGGTCTCGGGGCTGTCGTGATCGAGTTCGAGGCCTTCATCGACCGGGGCGGCTTTCGCCTCGACTGCCGCTTTGCCAGCGACAGCCAGGCGCTCGCGCTCTTCGGACGATCGGGTGCCGGCAAGTCGACGGTGCTGGCGATATTGGCCGGTCTGCTCAAGCCCGATCGGGGTCGTGTCGTGGTCGATGGCGAGGTCCTGCTCGATGTCGAGCGCGGCCGCTTCGTGCCGGCGCACCGCCGCCGCATCGGCATGGTCTTTCAGGACGCGCTGCTGTTTCCGCATCTCGATGTCCGCGGCAATCTGCGCTATGGCTTGAGCGCCGCCTCTGCCGGACCCGCCAGTCTCTTCGGCGACGTGGTGTCGATGCTCGGCATCGCTCATCTGCTCGAGCGTCGTCCGGGCAGCCTGTCGGGCGGCGAGCGCCAGCGGGTGGCGATCGGGCGGGCGCTGTTGTCGCAGCCGCGGCTGCTGCTGCTCGATGAGCCGCTGTCGGCCTTAGATATCGAGCGGCGCGCCGAGATCATGCCCTACATCGAACGGCTGCGTGATGAGGCTCGCTGCCCGCTGGTGTATGTGTCCCACGCGATTGATGAGGTTGCCCGCATCGCCCGCGAGGTGCTGGTGCTCGATGAGGGCAGGGTGATGGCGAGCGGCCCGCCGGGCGAGGTGCTGGCGCCGATCCGGACCTATCGCGGTGCGGGCGGCGCGGGTGGCGCGGGTGGCGCGGGTGGCGCGGGTGCCGAAGAGGATGAGGGTGCTGATCGCGCTGATCGGGCCGGTCTTGCGGGCGCATCGACTGCCGATTTCGCGCCGGTCTCGGTGATCGAGGCAATGGTGCAGGCTCACGACACGGCTTACGGCTTGACAGTGTTGTCGCATCCGGCCGGATCGATGAGTGTGCCCGGCATGATCGGCAAGGTCGGTGCGACCGCGCGGCTATTGGTGCGCGCGACCGACATTGCGCTGGCCCTGCAGCGCCCGCAGGCAGTCAGCTTTCGCACTGTGCTGGTCGGCGCGGTCAGCGACATCGGACGCGACGCCGGCCCGATCGGCCGGGTCGAGATCGCCCTGCGCGGCCAGGGTCGGCTGGTGGCGCTGGTCACCCGACAGGCGATTGACGAGCTTCGATTGCAGCCGGGCAGCGAGGTCTTCGCCATGGTCAAAGCCAGCGCGATGGACGAGCGATCGATCGCCTCGCGGCTTGCCTCCCGTTAGACAGGGTGTTGTCGAGGCGTTTCGCCCGGACGACCCTGGCAGCGTTGACCTGCGTCAACCGGCCGCGTCGAGGGTGGCGCAGACCTGCGCGCTGGCGGGGTCGTCGAGGGCCGGTTTCTTTTGTCGCAGCGCCACGCCATTCTTGACCGCGATGATCTCGGCCAGGATCGATACCGCAATCTCGGCCGGTGTGCGACTGCCGATGTCCAGACCGATCGGTCCATGCAGACGGTCGAGCTGCGCATCGCTCAGATCGAAGAGCTTCAGACGCTCCTTGCGCTTGGCAGTGTTGCCGCGCGAGCCGAGCGCGCCGACATAAAAGCAGGCCGATTTCAGCGCCTCCATCAGCACCATGTCGTCGAGCTTCGGGTCGTGGGTCACCGCCACCACTGCGCTGTGGGCATCGAGCTGCAGCGCCAGCACCGCGTCGTCGGGCATATCGCGGGTAAAGGTGGTGCCGGGGATGTCCCAGCTCAGGTGATATTCCTCGCGCGGATCACACACGATCACCTCAAAGTCGAGCGCGAGCGCCATCTGAGCCAGCACCCGCGAGAGCTGTCCCGCGCCGATCACCAGCATCCGCCAGCGCGGCCCGAAGATCTGATGCATCACGCCTTCTTCGAGCGAGAAGGTCTGTCCTCGCTGCGCAGCCGTCAGACTCACCGCCCCGCTGGCCAGATCAACGCGTCGCGCGATCAGCTCATGCCTTGCAGTGCGCTCGAGCAGCTCGTCAATCCAGGTGATGTCGACCAGCGGCTCCTGCACCAGCAGCAGGGTGCCGCCGCAGGGCAGCCCGAATCTTGCCGCCTCTTCCTGCGAGATGCCGTAGGTGACACGGGTCGGGACCTTGACCCGCTCGCCCTGGCGGACCCGGTCGATCAGGTCGTCCTCGACGCAGCCACCCGATACCGAGCCGACCACCTGCCCGTCATCGCGCACGCACAGCAGCGAGCCCGGCGGGCGGGGTGCCGACCCCCAGGTCTGACCGACGGTGACCAGCCAGGCCGGATGGCCGGCCTTGACCCAGTCGCGGGCCTGTGCGAGCACTTGCAGATCGAGGCTGTCCATGGGGGTAGGGTCCGATTAAAGCGTTGAAGGTGCGCGGGGTAGGGGGCTTGCGCCGTCGCTCAGCGCACCAGGTAGGCGATCAGTGCCGCTGCGGCAATGAGCACGATAAAGCCGATCTGCCAGCCGCGCGTGTCCGATCCGGCGGACGGCACAGCCGGCTCGTGCCCGGCGTGATGCGCATCGGCGCCGTGCGAATGATCAGGGTGCGCATCGGCCGTCCCGTGCGCGGTCGAGGCTGCGGCCGAATCAAGCTGACCGGCGCCTGCCTGCACCAGACTGGCCGCGTCGGCGGCTGCGGTCTCGGTCAGCTTGGTCTCGAAGGTCTTGAAGAACTCGTCGGCGATCTTGGCAGCGGCGGCATCGACCAGACGCGAACCGATCTGGGCGATCTTGCCGCCGACCTGCGCATTGGCTTCGTAATCGAGCATCGTGCCGCCGTCGACCGGCGTCAGACGGACCCCGGCCGTCCCTTTGCCGAAGCCGGCAACACCGCCCTGGCCATCGAAGGCGAGCGTGTAGGACTCGGGCTCGACCACGTCGCTCTGGGTCAGTCGCCCCTTGAAGCGGGCCGAGACCGGGCCGATACGGGCGGCCATCAGCACTTCGAAAGTATTGGGATCGGTCTGCACGATCGAATCGCAACCCGGAATGCAGGCCTTGAGCATCTCGGGGTCGTTGAGCGCGTCCCACGCCTGTTGGCGCGGAACCGGCAAAAGGCGTTGTCCGGTCATCTGCATGGTTGAAATTCTCCAGTTGGTGCGGTGTTTGAAAGCCCGGCGACCGATGAATGCATCGGTCAGTGGATCGGTTTGTGTATCGCGCTGCTGCCGCTTCGGATGGCTCGCGCCAGGTCTTCGAGGCTGTTGAGCGAATGGACCGGCAGGTGCCGATCGACATGCGGCAACAGCGCCTTGACGCCCGAGGCTCGGGGCTCGAATCCTTCATAGCGTAGCAGGGGGTTGAGCCAGATGAACTGCCGGCTAAAGCGGCCCAGCCGCGCTGCCGCCGCGCCGAGGCTGCCGTCTTCGGCGCGATCAAGGCCATCGGTGACCAACAACAGGGCGGCATTGCCGGTCAGCACGCGACGTGCCCAGCGACGGGTGAACTCGTCCAGACAGGGGCCGATGCGGGTGCCGCCGCTCCAGTCGCTGACCGCATGCGAGGCGGCGGCCACCGCCTCGTCGGGATCGCGATGGCGCAGTGCGCGGGTGATGTCGGTCAGGCGAGTGCCGAAGGCAAACACCGTCACACGGGCCTTGCCCTGCATCAGCGCATGGGCGAAATGCAACAGGATGCGGGCATAGCGGTCCATCGATCCCGAGACGTCAATCAGCACCACGACCGGCGGTGGCCGAACCGCGCGGGTGCGCCGGGCGACGCTGGCGCAAAGCGGGTCGCGCGCGGTCTGTTGCAGGGTGCCGCGCAGATCGATGCGCCCGCGTGCTCCCGGCCGGTATCGGCGAGTGACGATCGGGTCGATCGGCAGGCGGATCTCGCGCACCAGCCGGCAGGCGGCATCGAATTCGGCAATGGTCATCGAATCGAAGTCGCGCTCCTGCAGGCGCTCGCGATCCGACCAGGTCAGCAGCGCATCGATCTGATGCTCGTCGCCTTCTTGCTGGGCAGGCGGGGGAGGCTTGGGCTTGGAGGTGGCCGACAGGGCCTGTTCGAGCCTGGCCGGGCGCTTGGGCTGCGGCAGGGCATCACCACGCCCGGAAATCTTGGGCAGCAGCGCGGCCATCATGCGTTCGAGCATCTTCGGGTCGCGCCAGAAGGCATCGAAGGCGGCATCGAAGAGGGCCTGCTGGTCACGACGACTGAGCAGCACCGACGAGAGCGCGGCATGCATATCGTCGCGCCGGGACATGCCGACTGCCTCGATCGCGTGAATGGCGGCAAGCGTGCGGTCGAGGCCAACCGGAATACCCGAGGCCCGCAGAAGCCGCGAAAAATTCACCAGATTGCGGGCAAACATCCCGGTCGAGATGTCGGCCGCAAGCGGCGAGCCGTGTCGAACCGATAGCGGTCCTGATGCGCCTGCCGGCAAGCGAGCGTCTGACATCGACGGCGAGCCCGTGTCAGTCGGCGCGGCTTGCCGCTGCCGCTTCACGCAGCAGGCGCTGAATCTCGTCGCCGTCGACGCGACCGATGTCTTCCTGATATTTCAGCAGCACGCCAAGCGTGTCGGCCACGGTATCGGGGTCGAGGCTGATCTTGTCGAGCGCGACCAGGGCATTGACCCAGTCGATGGTCTCGGTGATGCCCGGCGATTTGAAGAGATCCATGCTGCGCATGCGTTGCACGGTGGCAACCACCTGGCGCGACAGCGCTTCGGGTGCTTGCGGCACCTTGCTGCGCACAATCTCGAATTCGCGCTCGAGGTCGGGAAACTCGACCCAGTGATAGAGGCATCGACGCTTGAGCGCGTCGTGGATCTCGCGCGTGCGATTGGAGGTGATGATCACATGCGGGATATGCCGCGCCTTGACCGTACCGAGTTCGGGGATCGTGATCTGCCAGTCGGAAAGCACTTCGAGCAGGAAGGCTTCGAAGGGCTCGTCGGCGCGGTCGAGTTCGTCGATCAGCAGCACCGCCGGTTGTGGCGACGACAGGGCCGCCAGCAGCGGGCGCTCAAGCAGCATCTCGCGGGAAAAGAGCGCCTGTTCGGCGCTCGCCTGCCCGCCTGCGCCACCCGCCTCGGCCAGGCGGATATGCAGCAGCTGTCGGCCGACATTCCACTCATAGGCCGCCTGCGAGACATCCAGGCCCTCGTAGCACTGCAGCCGGATCAGGGGTGCCCCAAGTCGATGGGCCAGCGCCTTGGCCAGCTCGGTCTTGCCCACACCCGCTTCGCCTTCGAGAAACAAAGGGCGATTGAGGCGCAGGCTCAGAAAGAGCGAGGTTGCCAGGCGCCGGTCGGCGAGATAGCCATCACTGGCCAGCTGCGCCTGCAGCGCCTCGACACTGGCCGGTGCAATGCTCAAGCCGACACCCGCTCAGCCACCGGTGGCTTGCGCAACCGCCCGGGCGGTCATCGTTGCCACCATGGCTGCCCGATACTCCGAGCTGCCGTGCAGGTCACCGTTGATGTCGCTCGCGTCGATGCTCAGGCCATTGAGTGCCGCCGGCGTGAAGCTTGCCGACAGCGCGGTTTCTGCGGCCGTCCAGCGAAACGCGTGCGACTTCGCGCCCGTCACACCGACCCGCACACCCGAGGCACTCTTGCTGACGAAAACACCCACCAGCGCGAAACGCGAGGCCGGATGCTTGAACTTCACATAGGCGGCGTGCTGCGGGATCGGAAAATCGACGCCCACAATCAGCTCGCCGGCTTGCAGTGCGGTCTCGAACAGACCGGTAAAGAACTGGTCGCCCGGAATCGAACGCCGGTCGGTCCGGATGGTCGCGCCCAGGCCCATGATGGCCGACGGATAGCAGGCGGCCGGATCCGAGTTGGCGAGCGAGCCGCCAATCGTGCCGGCATTGCGCACCATCGGATCGCCGATGCCACCGGCCAGCGCCGCCAGTGCCGGAATGGCGCGAGCCACCTCGGCCGAGCGGGCAACCGTGTCATGACGGGTCATGGCGCCGATGCTGACGGTGGTGGCCGACACGGTGATGCCGGCCAGATCGCTGATGCCGCTCAGATCGATCAGATGCGAGGGCTGCGACAGCCGCAGTTTCATGGCCTGGACGAGGCTCTGGCCGCCGGCGAGATACCGGGCTTCGGCCCCGGTTTTGGCAGCACCAACCGCTTGGGCGGACTGGCTGGGACGCTGATAGTCGAATGAGTACATGTGTTCGTCTCCTGTCGGTCAGGCGCGCTGGGCGATGGCACGCCAGACGCGTTCCGGGGTCGCCGGCATGGCGAGGTCGCGAACGCCGATGGCGTCGGTGATGGCGTTGATCAGCGCCGGCGGCGAACCGATGGCGCCGGCCTCGCCACAGCCCTTGACGCCCAGCGGGTTGTGCGTGCAGGGCGTCGAGCAGGTGTCGACCGTGAACATCGGCAGATCGGTGGCGCGCGGCATGGCGTAGTCGAGATAGGAGCCGGTGAGCAACTGGCCCGACTCGGTGTCGTAGACCGCCTGCTCGAGCAGGGCCTGACCGATGCCCTGGGCGATGCCGCCATGGACCTGGCCTTCGACGATCATCGGATTGACGATGTTGCCGAAGTCATCGACCGCGGTGAACTTCTCGATGCTGACCACGCCTGTGGCCGGGTCGACTTCGACCTCGCACACATAGGAGCCGGCCGGATAGGTGAAGTTGGTCGGGTCATAGAAGGCGTTCTCGTTCAGGCCCGGCTCAAGCGTCTCGAGCGGATAGTTGTGCGGCACATAGGCCGACAACGACACCTGCGCGAACGGTACCTTGCGGTCGGTACCGGCCACCTTGAACTCGCCGTTTTCGAAGACGATGTCGGTGTCGGACGCCTCGAGCAGGTGAGCCGCGATCTTGCGACCTTTGGCGATCACCTTATCGACGGCCTTGACGATGGCGCTGCCACCGACCGACAGCGAGCGCGACCCGTAGGTGCCCATGCCGAAGGGCACGCGACCGGTGTCGCCGTGCACGATCTCAACGTTTTCGACCGGTATGCCAAGACGTCCTGCCACCACCTGCGCGAAGGTGGTCTCATGGCCCTGGCCATGGCTGTGCGAGCCGGTGAAGACCGTGACCGTGCCGGTGGGATGCACCCGCACTTCACCGGCTTCAAACAGACCCGCACGCGCACCGAGTGCGCCGGCGATGTTGGACGGCGCCAGGCCGCAGGCCTCGATGTAGCAGGAGTAGCCCAGGCCGCGCAGCTTGCCGTGCTTGGCCGACTCGGCCTTGCGTGCCGCAAAACCAGCGACATCGGCAATCTTTTGCGCCTTGCTCAGGGTCGCTTCATAGTCGCCGATGTCGTAGGTCAGACCGACCGGTGTGGCATACGGGAACTCGGTGATGAAGTTGCGACGACGCAGTTCGGCCGGATCGAGTTTGTGATCGCGTGCCACCTGCTCGACCAGCCGCTCGACCACATAGGTGGCCTCGGGGCGTCCGGCGCCGCGATAGGCATCGACCGGCGAGGTGTTGGTGAACACCGCCTTGACCTCGCAGAAGATCGCCGGCGTCTTGTATTGCCCGGCCAGCAGCGTGGCATAGAGGATGGTCGGGACCGACGAGGCGAAGGTCGAGAGATAGGCGCCCATGTTGGCGATGGTCTTGACCCGCATCGCCAGGAAATGGCCGTCCTTGTCGGTGGCCATCTCGGCGGTGGTCACATGATCGCGACCGTGCGCGTCGGTGAGGAAGGATTCGCTGCGCTCGGCGGTCCATTTGATCGGACGGCCGACCCGTTTGGAGGCCCAGACCAGCGCGGTCTCTTCGGCATAGAGGAAGATCTTCGAGCCGAATCCACCGCCGACATCGGGCGCGATCACGCGCAGCCGCGACTCCGGAATCCCGAGCACGAAGGCGGCCATCAGCAGGCGCTCGACATGGGGGTTCTGGTTGGCGACATACAGCACGTAGCTGTCGTCATGGCGGGTATAGGACGCGTTGGCCGCCCGCGGCTCCATCGCATTCGGAATCAGACGGTTGTTGGCAAAGTCGAGTCGCGTGACCTTCGCTGCTTTGGCAAATGCAGCGTTGACCGCGGCTTCATCGCCATGACCCCAGTTGTAGCAGACGTTGTCGGGGGCGACCGCGTCGTGCAGCGCGGTGGCATTGGCGGCGGTTGCGGTGTCGACCACAGCGGTCAGGGTTTCATAGTCGACCACGATGGCTTCGGCGGCGTCCTTGGCCTGCACAACCGATTCGGCGACGACGAGCGCAACCTGATCCCCCACATGCAGCACCTTGTCGGCGGCGATGATCGGATGCAGCGGCTCTTTCATCGGCGAGCCGTCGCGGTTGTGGATCAGCCATCCGCAGGGCAGTCCGCCGATCTTCGAGTCGGCGATGTCCTTGCCGGTGAAGATCGCGACCACGCCGGGCATCTTGCTGGCGGCGGCGATGTCGATCGACTTGATGCGGGCATGCGCATGGGGCGAGCGCAGGAACACTGCGTAGGTCTGGCGGGGCAGGATGACGTCGTCGGTGTACTGGCCGAGACCGGTCAGAAAGCGCTCATCTTCGCGGCGAACGATCGACTTGCCGATCGGTGAATTGGAGAGGTCGGTCATGATGCCTCCTTAGGCGCGGCTGGCGGCAGACTGAACTGCGCGCACGATGTTGTGATAGCCGGTGCAACGGCAGATATTGCCTTCGAGGGCTTCGCGGATCTGCGCCTCGGAGGGCTTGGGGTTGTCCTGCAGCAGCTGGACCGAGGCCATCACCATGCCTGGCGTGCAAAAGCCGCACTGCAGGCCATGGCACTCGCGAAAGGCTTCCTGGACCGGGTGCATGGCGCCGTCGGTCGACAGCCCTTCGATGGTCTGGATCTCGGCGCCCTCGGCCTGAACCGCCAGGATCGAACAGGACTTCACCGCACGCCCGTTGATTCGGACGGTGCAGGCGCCGCACTGGGCGGTGTCGCAGCCGATATGGGTGCCGGTCAGGTGGAGTTGCTCGCGCAGCGCTTGCGCAAGCAGCGTGCGCGGATCAACGTTCAGTGACACTGCCGTGCCATTGACCGTCAGGTTGAGTGTCTGACTCATCACGGGATCTCCTGGTTGATTCTCTTGGCAAACTCATCTGGACATTGCTTGGCAATTGCCGGCTGATTGTCCTGCTGGTTTTGCGTGGTTGATTGCCTGGAATTGCCTGATTGTTGGCTCGGTCGATCGGCCGATGGTCGCGCGCCCGACGAAGGCCGTGCCAACGGCTGTACCGCCGCCGCACGCGATCATACGCCCGAATGCGGCGATCGCCATGTCAGTGTGATGCGGTCGAGTCGGGCCGGCGGCAAACCGGCCCGACACCTGATTTGCCTGCGCTGCCCGGAACGCCGAGAATCGCGAATTAACCCGACGCGAGCCTGTCCCGATGAGCATCAAGTCCGACCGCTGGATCCGCCGCATGGCGACCGAGCACGCCATGATCGAGCCTTTCGAGCCAGGTCAGGTCCGGGTCTCTGACGGGCGTCGGGTGGTGTCCTGGGGTACCTCAAGCTACGGCTACGACATCCGCTGCGCCGACGAATTCAAGATTTTCACCAATATCAATTCGACAATCGTTGACCCCAAGAACTTCGATGAAAAGTCGTTTGTCGACTTCAAGGGCGATGTCTGCATCATTCCGCCCAACTCCTTTGCGCTGGCGCGAACCGTCGAGTACTTCCGGATTCCGCGCAGCGTTCTGACGATTTGTCTGGGTAAATCGACTTACGCGCGCTGCGGCATCATCGTCAACGTCACGCCCTTCGAGCCGGAGTGGGAGGGCTATGTGACGCTCGAGTTCTCCAACACCACCCCCTTGCCCGCCAAGATTTATGCCCATGAGGGCTGCGCGCAGGTGCTGTTTTTCGAGTCCGACGAGGTGTGCGAAACCTCCTACAAGGATCGGGGCGGAAAGTATCAGGGCCAAAGCGGCGTAACGCTGCCAAAGACCTGAACGGCGCTCGCCGGTGGCGTCGCCCGCTCTCGGTATTGCCGGCCTGGGAAGGCGCTATGGCGGGCTCGCGCTCGGTGTGCTGATCGTCTCCACCGCGGCGTTGCTGATTCGCTACGCGATCGGCGCCGGTGCCGGGCCGCTGGCGGTTGCCGCCGGGCGCCTCACGCTGGCTGCGCTGGTGGTCGTGCCGCTGGCGCTCTGGCAACGCGGACCCGAGCTCGCCCGGCTGCGCCGCCCCGACTGGACGATTGCCGCGATTGCCGGCGTGTTCCTGGCAGCGCATTTCGCCACCTGGGTGAGTTCGCTTGCCTACACCTCGGTGGCCAGCAGCGTTGCGCTGGTGACCACCAATCCGGTGTGGGTGGGTCTTGCCTCATGGTGGCTGCTGAGCGAACCACCCTCCCGACGCACGCTCGGAGGCATCGTCCTGGCGGCGATCGGCAGCGCTCTGGTCATCACTTCCGACCTGATGGCAACCCCGGCTGCCGACGGCGGCGGGCCGCCTGCACCGCTGCTGGGCAACCTGCTGGCGCTGGCCGGCGCGATCGCGGTCTCGGGCTATTTCCTGGTCGGGCGACGCCTGAACCGCAGCCTCTCATTGCTGGCGTATGTGGCCATCGTTTATGGCGCTTCGGCCATCGTCATGAACCTGATCGCAATGCTTGCCGGTCAGGGCCTGCTCACAATTCCCGCCGCCGCCTGGCTGCCGATCGCGGTTTTGGCCGTCGGCCCGCAACTGGCCGGTCATACCCTGATCAATGCCTCGCTGCGGCATCTGTCGGCGACCTTCGTGGCCCTGGCCATCCTGGGTGAGCCGATCGGCTCGGCGCTGCTCGCCTGGCTGCTGCTTGGCGAGACGATTGCGCCGCTGCAGGGGGCGGGCTTTGCCACGCTGCTTGTCGGCATCGTGGTGGCGGCCTCGGGGGAGGAGCGGTCCTGATCGCCTTACCGCGCGTGGGGCAGGCGAGCGCGCCAACCGCTGAGAAACTGTTATCCAATGAATGACATTGCGACTCGATCAAAATTGTCGAAATCGTCATCTGATGAAAGTTTCAAATCGTCATCTGATGAAAGTTTCGATGACCATTTCGATCGGCGTTTTGAATGCCGAACGATCCAGGCAACTCATACCGAAGGCTCCCGCTTGAAAACAGCTCAACCCGTCCGAGTCCTCGTCGCGCTGCTGATGTGTTTTTTCGCCGTATCACTGCGTGCCGCGCCCGATATCCGGCTGGCAACGACCACCAGCACCGAAGCCTCCGGGCTGCTGGCGGTGATCCTGCCGCAGTTCGAGGCGCGCTATGGCGGCAAGGTACGGGTGGTGGCGGTTGGCAGCGGCGCTGCGATGAAGATTGGCGAGAACGGGGATGCCGATGTGTTGCTTGTGCATGCGCGTGCATCAGAAGACCGGTTCATGGCGGCGGGCTATGGCGGCGAGCGGCGTGATGTCATGTACAACGACTTCGTGGTGGTCGGGCCGATGGCTGATCCGGCCGCGGTGCGCGGTTTGCGTGACGCGGTTGAAGCGTTCAGGAAGATTGCCGCCGGCAGCGCCAAATTCATTTCGCGCGGCGACGAGTCGGGCACACACGAAATGGAGAAGTCCTACTGGAAGGCCGCCGGCCTCGAACCCAAAGGCGCCTGGTATGTCTCCACCGGTCAGGGGATGGGGCCAGTGCTGGCAATGGCCTCAGAGCTGAGCGCCTATGCATTGACCGATCGCGCGACCCATGCCGCCTATCGCGATCGCACCGGCTTGCAGGTGCTGGTCGAGGGTGATGCGCGCATGTTCAATCCCTATGGGGTGATCACCCTCAACCGGCAGCGACACCCGAATCTCAATCACGCGGGGGCGCAAGCCTTCGCCGAATGGATCACGTCTGCGCAGGGCCAGGCAGCGGTGGCGTCATTCAGGATCAATGGCGTGCAGATGTTCTTTCCGAACGCCCGGAAATAGCCTGCATGGATCTGATCGAACCGACTCGTCAGGCCTTTGCCTTGCTGGCATCCGGCGACGCAAGGCTTTGGGGCACGATCTGGATCTCGCTATGGGTCGCGCTTGCAGCGGTCGCGCTTACTGCACCCCCGGCGATCGCTACCGGGTTTTTGCTTGCGAAGGTCAAGTTCCCCGGTCGGCGTCTGCTGATCGTCCTGATGCAGGCGCTGCTGTCGTTTCCGACGGTCGTCATCGGCCTGGTGATCTATCTGCTGCTGTCGAGGCGCGGCCCCTTCGGTGCTTTCGAGCTGCTGTTCACGCCCTGGGCGATCATGCTCGGCGACATCGTGATCGCCCTGCCGATTCTGATTGTCTTTACCGTTTCGGCGGTGCAGGGCGCCGATTCGCGAATCTTCGAGACGGCGCGCAGTCTTGGCGCAAGCCCCCTGCGCGCTGCCCTGACCACGCTCTGGGAAGTACGCTTTGCAGTGATGGCGGGCATCGTGAATGCCTTCGGGCGCGTCGTCTCCGAGGTGGGATGCGCCTTGCTTGTCGGTGGCAACATTGCCGGCCTCACGCGCAATATTCCGACCGCGATTGCACTCGAAACCGCCAAAGGCGAATTCGCCCAAGGTATTGCGCTCGGCATGGTGCTGGTCGTGCTGTCGGTCGGCATCAACATCGGGCTGGCTGCCTTGCAGGGCCGAGGCGGACTCGAATGACGCCGCCCCTGCTGCAGGTCTTGTCTTTGCAAAAACGCTTTGGCGACCGGGTGCTGTTTGCCCAGGCCGCACTGACATTGCAGGCCGGCCGCCGCTATGTCCTGAGCGGCCCCAACGGCAGCGGCAAGACCACTTTGCTGCGCATGCTCGCCGGGCTCGAACCAAGCGATGGCGGCATCCTGAGATTTCGCGGCGAGACGGCGCAGTCGGACGCCCTGCCTGAGCGGTGGCGCCGGCAGATCGTCTATGTGCATCAGCAGCCTTACCTGTTTCACCGCAGCATTGCATCGAACCTCGAGTATGGTCTGCAGCGGCGCGGAATCAATGCGACCCGGCGCCACGACCTTCTCCAGGACGCGCTGGCATGGGCCGGCCTGACCGGACGGGCGATGCTGCCCGCACAAACGCTATCGGGCGGCGAAGCTCAGCGGCTGGCGCTTGCGCGCGCCAAGCTGCTCGATCCGGCCTTGCTGCTGCTCGATGAGCCGACCGCAAACCTTGACGATCCGTCGCGCGCGCAGGTGTTTGAACTGGTCACCGCGCTGTGTCGCGATGATCACACGGTCGTCATTGCCACCCACGATCCCGAATTTTCCCGGTTGGCGAACGTCGAACGGTTGCAGGTGGCAGACCTTCAGGTCACGACCGACCAGCCCTGACGCACTGCAGGCGGCCGCGCTACCAGTATCCGATGAAGATGCCGTGCTTGCTCGCGGTTTCGGTGCGCAGCGCCACCTGCTCATCGCTGAGCGTGCCACGGTTCTTGCGCTGCAATGACCAGTGCAAAAGCCGATCGCGCATGTCGCGCGCAACCGGTCCGTTGGCGGCCGATGCACCCAGATCATGAAGCTCGTCCGGGTCTTCCTGCAGATCGAAGAGCTGCGGGCGCAGGCCTTCCCACTCGACGTATTTGTAACGCCCGGTGCGCACCATCCAGCCGCGGCACTCGCCCGGGGCGCGGCCAAGCGTCAGGCGGGCCTGTCGGAATCCGTAATCAGCCTCCGAGAACACTGCGTCGCGCCAGTTGACCGACTGACCATGCACCAGCGGCAGCAATGAGCGGCCCTCCAGGCGATGGTCGTCGCCCGGCACCCCCAACGCATCGAGCAGGGTCGGCACGATGTCGATCGCCTCAACCATGTCTGCGACCGCCTTGCCACGCGTGGCCTGCGCGCACGTTCGGGGGTCCACGACGATCATTGGCGTGCGGACCGCCTGTTCATAGAAAAGTTCCTTTTCACCCAGCCAGTGGTCGCCCAGCATGTCGCCATGGTCGGCACACAGCACGATGAGCGTGTCCTTGGCGGCGCCGCTGGCATCGAGCGCATCGAGCACGCGACCGATATGGTGATCGAGCTGCGCGATCAGCCCCATATAGGCCGGCCGGACATGGGCTGCGATCGCATCGTCGCCGAAGTTGCGGCTTTCTTCGTGCTGATGAAAGGCACGTACCACCGGATGCGCATCGGTTCGCTCGTGCTGCGCCTTGACTGGCGGCGTCAGGACCGATTCGCGAAACATCGCGTGGTAAGGGGCGGGCGCCACATAAGGCCAGTGCGGCTTGACGTAAGACAGATGCAGGCACCAGCGGTCGGCGCCCGGTGCACGCAGAAAATCGATCGCCCGATCGGTGAGGTAGGCGGTCTCGGAATGGGGCTCGGCCACGCGGGCCGGCCAATGAACATTGCGCATCCGCCAGCCCGACTGCGTCTGACCGGCGTCATCGGTCACCGAAATGGCGAAGTCTGCCCAGGGGTCGTCGCTGATGTAACCATGCTGGCGCAAGAAGGCCGGATAGCCGCTGAGGTGGTCGGGTTTGTGGTGGCCGTCGAATCGCTCGAAGGGTACGAAGCTACCTTCGCGCAGCAGTGCGCCCCGCTCCGACTCGATCTCGATGCCCATCCGATCGAGGCCTTCGGTATCGGGCAGCACATGGGTCTTGCCGGCCAGGGTGGCCGCAAT
>Ga0114962_10000869_pt1 | contig 26226 bp, 26 predicted proteins | sample C_130820_MF_Meta_FD_87017 | JGI IMG/M metagenome (GOLD analysis project Ga0114962, IMG submission 87017) | Freshwater microbial communities from Lake Croche, Canada to study carbon cycling - C_130820_MF_MetaG | ecosystem: Environmental > Aquatic > Freshwater > Lake | place: Lake Croche, Canada... | reverse complement strand
GGATACGCTATATTGGTTCCATTGAAGTAACAGAAGCTGAAATGATTACCGAAACAAAAAAAACAAATGATGCAGGAGTTGCACTTTTTTCAATTGGATATGGCTTATGTTTTGGTCAAAACGATACTAAAGTAATATGTATGGGTATTTTAGATACTACTTTACGCAATCCAGATCCAAGCTTACCAGCAAACGATCAAGAATTTGTTTTATACCATAGCGAAGGAATTGAAGCCATGGGTTTCACCAATCATTTAAAACTACCGCACTATGTTACTTTTCAATCTAGCTTAAATAATGTTAGAGAAGCAATTGAAAGAAAAAAATAGTGAATAAAATACTGTATTATGATTCAGGAAAATAAATTTTCAACTCAATATAGGTTTGCTTTTATTGATGAAGCTACTAAGCGAGAGATTAGGAGAAAATTACTAAAAGCAATTGCTATTCCTGGATATCAAGTTCCCTACTCTTCACCCGAAATGCCCATTGCAAGAGGTTGGGGAACGGGAGGATTGCATGTAACACTTGCTATTATTGGACCTAATGATATATTTAAAATAATTGATCAAGGAAGTGATGCAAGTGTTAATGCTTGTAATTTGAGAAACTTTGTTCAAACCATGACAGGAGTTGAAACTACATTAGACACAGCAAAAGCTACCATAATTCAAACTAGACATAGAATCACTGAAGAGAAATTAAGTAAAGACCAAATTTTTGTATATCAAGTTCCACAGCCTGAACCCTTGAGAAGTGTTGAAAGATATGAAAACAAAACTAGGCAAATGCATGGTGAAGCTGATTATGCAAAAATGTGGGTGTCTTTGTATGAACAATTTGTACGACATGGTGATATTATGTTAGGAGCAGGTTATCCTGTAAAAGTAAATGGACGTTATATTATGGCACCATCCCCTATTCCAAGATGGGATATTCCAAATTTAAATAACTCAGAAGCAATTCATTTATTTGGTGCTGGAAGAGAAAAACGATTGTATGCAGTCCCTCCTTATACGAAAGTGGAGCCTTTAGAATTTGAAGACGTCAAATTTCATATTGAAGATTTTAAAGGCATACCCTGTTTTAGAACAGGCTATCAAAAAGCTTTTTTAGATGAATTATACTATGACGATGGATCAAAACATTATGTAATTAATGATAGTAATTTTTTAGATAAAAAAATGAATAATGAGGCTCCCATTCAACACGAAAATCATTATTTAAATAAATTAGAAAATGAGGCATAATAGTGAAAATTGGTTGTTAAAAGTGGAGGGGTTGACCAAAATATATGGTTCACCTAATAATAATACTATCCATCAAACTGGGCCTCAATTTGATTCAAACATTTGCCCTGAAACAAATGCTATTGTGGCTTGTGCTGATATAAATTTTGAACTATTCCCTGGTGAAGTATTAGGTATCGTTGGTGAAAGCGGGTCTGGAAAAAGCACCATTGTAAAGATACTCTATTTTGATATGGAGCATTTTAGTGGTAATGTATTATTTAATAAAGAACCTTATATAGGAAAAAATATTTTAAAGGAAAGCAATCAATCTAAACGTGCGATTAGGAATCATTTAATGGGAATGGTTTATCAAAATCCAAGAGATGGCTTAAATTTTAAATTTACTTCAGGAGGAAATATTGCCGAAAAACTTATCATGGCAGGCAATTATCATGTAGGCACCATTAGAGAAAAAGCTTCAAACTTATTAGAAAAAACTGAAGTACCTGTTTTACGACTTGACGATTTGCCAGCACATTTTAGTGGTGGTATGCAACAAAGAGTTCAAATTTCCAAAGCAATTGCCAATCACCCACCCCTTTTGTTTTTAGATGAAGTCACTACAGGTTTAGATGTATCTGTTCAAGCAAAAGTATTAGACTTAATCAGAGAATTGCAACATGAATTAGGTATTGCTATGATTGTAGTATCTCATGATTTATCGGTGATAAGAATGTTAACAGATCGAACCTTAGTAATGAAAAATGGCAGAATTGTAGAGCAAGGTTTAACAGATCAAATTTTACAAGACCCTCAACATCCCTATACTCAATTATTAGTTAGCTCAATTTTATAATATGCAACCATTATTAGAGATAAAACATTTAAATAAATCCTTTACCATGCATATTTTACAGGGTAAAAAAATTGAGGCATTATTAGATGTAAATTTTATTGTGAATGAAGGTGAAATAATTGGATTAACAGGCAAAAGCGGTTCAGGAAAGTCAAGTTTAATGAAGTGCATTTACCGAACCTATTTAAGTGATGGTGGACAAATTAATTATCACGCTAATGAGGGTATTGTTGACTTAGTTACAGCCAATGATTATGAAATTATTTATTTAAGAAAAAAAGGAATTAACTATTGTTCACAATTTTTAAGTGTAATACCAAGAGTAACGGCTTTGCAGGTAGTGGCTCAGCCTTTATTAAAAAAAGGGTATGATGCAAACATTGCAATTGAAAAGGCTAAAATTATTTTAAATACATTGGGCTTACCGGAAGCATTGTGGTCGGGGTTTCCAGTCACATTTAGTGGAGGGGAACAACAAAGAATTAATGTAGCAAGGGCCATTATTGACCCTCCTAAATTATTATTAATTGACGAACCAACTGCTTCACTTGACCCAAATACAAAGGACATTGTAATTGAGTTGTTATTAGCTTTAAAAAAACAAGGAACCACCATTATTTGTATTTCACATGACGACTATACCTTAGATCATTTAGTCAATAGACGTATTCATTTAGAAAAAGGAATTATTATAAACTAATATATTATGGAAAACTGCTTTACCATTGCAAATGGAAAAATTGTCACACCAACGCATATTATTGAAAATGGTTTCATTTCAATCGTTGGTAAAAAAATAGTTGCAATTGGCAACATGGACGAATATGATTACGATCCCAATTTAGAAGAAGATATTATTGATGCTCACGGGCAATATATTTTACCGGGTATCATTGATATTCATACCGACGCATTAGAGGCAGAAATTATTCCAAGACCAGGCGCAGATATGCCTATAAATGTAGCGTTCAGAGAATTAGAAAGAAAAATGAATGGCTGTGGATTTACCACTGTATACCATTCTTTACACCTTGGCTATAAAACCGCCGAATACGGTTCTCGTAGTAATTACAGTAGACAACAAGTGTATGATACCATTTTTAAAGCTATGAATGGAGATACTTTAATTAATAATAAAATTCATTTGCGATTTGAGATTACGGGTGTGGATGCTTATGATCAATGTGTTGATTTTATTAATAAAGGCTATGTACAAATGTTAAGTGTCATGGACCATACACCAGGTCAAGGGCAATATACAAAGGAAGTATTCATGGAAGTGAGTAAGAAAAATGGTAAAACTGAAGAACAAGCTTTACAAGATTTTGAAGAAAAAACAAGTAGGCCAAATATTAAAGGAGAAAAAATGAATCAATTAATTCAATTGGCCATACAAAAAGGTATATCGGTGGCTTCGCATGATGATGATACCATTGAAAAAATTGATGAAATGAAAGCTTTAGGGGTTAGCATTTGTGAGTTCCCTATCAATATGCATACTGCAGCGTATGCGAAGGACCAAAATATGCATGTAATTGGAGGCGCTTCCAATGTACTTAGAGGTGGCTCTTTAACGGGGAATTTAAATATTAAAGACGCCATTTTAAATGGTCATGTAACTAGTTTATGTTCCGATTATTATCCACCAGCTATTTTACATTCTATTTTTAAACTATATTTTGAACATGAATTAACCTTAGTGGATACCGTTAAACTAGCAACACTCAATCCGGCCATTGCAGTGGGTATTGATCATTTTACAGGCTCCTTAGAAATTGGGAAAGATGCTGATTTAATATTGGTTAAATTAATTGACAATATTCCAACTGTTACAAAGAGTTTTGTAAAAGGAAGAAAAACACTTGAGATACCTCATTATATTAGTTATAACGAAAATGCATATTTAGTATGATACCAGAAAGTACCATACCCATCACGGACTTAAATTATATTGACTATCATTATAAACAATGGAAGGAATTAACCTATGAGCAGCAAGTGTATAAAGCCAATAATGTAAAAGCTGCAAATAACTTTTCATTTAATAATAATGAATGGAATGCCATTCCCTATTATGGATTTGGTATGATTAGTATGCTACAACAACATGAAAAAAATATAGTCTTGAGTCAACAATTGGTTGACACACAGCAAAAACTAATGTATTTATTAGAGGAAAAAACAAATCAGGAAATTCATGAGAAAATATATTTGTTACCTGAAAATAGTTTCCATCAAACCATTGCGAATGCCTTATCAAACACTAAATATGATGTACAAATAACAGAGAAAGGCTTGGTAGCTATTTATCCTGAAAAAATAAACAGCATATTCAATAAATATAAAAGTGTATTTGAAAACAAAACACTTAGAATGAAAATAATTGGTATTGGGATTTTTGGTAATGCCATTGGGGTATTGGGCGTATTTGATGATCCTTTTGAATACAATAGCATATTACATTTTAGGGATTATTTCTATAATAATGAAATGGTCACTGGAATGAGTATTCAAAAAACAAGACCCTTTATAGGACATATTACTCTCGCTTATATTGAGTCTGATTTATCTTTTATTGAAAAAAAAGCATTGGTAGAGGTAACCACAACGTTAAATGAACAGTGGCAAAATGAAAAGCATTTCTTTTATATAGATCAAACTCAATTAACTTCTTTTAAGAATTTGTCTAGCTTTCATACTTTTCAAAATAATCAAATTATACATTTTTAATAATGAAATATTTTGAAACATATCCTGAATCAATTAATACTGGATTAAAATCAGTTTTAAAAAAAGAACCTACTATTCATCCTACCTGTATTATTAAAGATGCGCAATTAGGTGATTATACTGAATTAATGATGCAAACCTATATTGTTGAATCTAGCTTTGATGATTATAGTTATTGTGCAGGTAACGTTCAAATTATTTATAGCACTGTTGGAAAATTTTGTTCCATTGCGAACAGTGTCCGTATCAACCCAGGGAACCATCCACAATGGAGGGTAACACAACACCATATGACCTACCGAAGAGTAGCATTTGGATTTGATGAAACCGATGATATTGAATTTTTTAATTGGAGAAGGGAACATAAATGTACTATTGGACATGATGTTTGGATAGGACATGGAGCCATTATTATGCCTGGTGTAACCATTGGTCACGGTGCCATTATTGGATCAGGAGCAGTTGTGACAAAAAATATTCCTCCTTATGCCATTGCAGTGGGTGTACCTGCTAAGGTGGTTAAATATCGATTTGATGAACCTACTATTCAAGCTTTATTGTCTATTGAATGGTGGAATTGGGATAGAGCAACTTTAGAAAAAAATTTTAAAGCGCTAAATGATGTTGGTGCTTTCATTGAAAAATTTAACACATGAAATATAAAATAGTATACCTATTATTTTTATTATTCCTAATGGTTGGGTGTAATAATAATAGTAAGCGACCTTCCAAAATAAGAATTGGCATTTATACTGGAGACCAGCCAACTCAAACAAAAGAGAAAATAAAGCCCTTTCAACAATATTTAGAAAAGGAATTAAAAATGCCTGTTGAATTTGTATTTACTTCCGATTACACGACGCTTGTAGAAGGGATTCAAAGAAAAAAATTGGATGTAGTGCAACTCTCCCCATTTGCCTATGTGTTGGCTACCCAAAAGGATTGTTTAGTTCCCCTAGTAACTATTGCAGAAAATCATATAAGAACAGAATACCACAGTTTTATTTTTACGTATCCTTCTTCTCCAATTAATTCTATAGCAGATTTAAAAAAACACGCAAAAGAATTAACCCTATGTTTCGCTGATCCAGCTTCGGCTTCGGGACATCTAATTCCAAGAGCCTATTTAAAAAGTATTGGATTAGATCCAGAAACGAGTTTTAAAGAAGTCATTTTTGCTGGAAGCCATCCAGCTTCCATGTTAAGTGTAAAAAATAAAAAAATTGACATTGGTTGTTCAACAAATGAATTAGGATACCAACGGTTAATTGTAAATGGTAGTTTAAAAGAAGGGGATTTAAAAAGCTTATGGGTATCTGATCCTATAATTAATGATGCTATTTGTGCTAGTAAAGACTTAGATAATAATTTAATTGAAAAAATTAAAACAGCCTATCTAGAGGTTGATAAAAAAGATCCAAAAGCATTTGCGGGGTCTATTTCAAGATATTATTCAGATGCCACTAATATGCAATTTATTGTTACTTATGATAGTCTGTATAATAACATAAGACACATTGCTGAAAGTATTAAAGAATTAAAAACTGTAAAATGAGAAATATAATTTTAGTATCATTATTATTACTGCTAAATTTTTCATGTAAAAATAATTCGGAATTGGATGCCAATGGTGAACCTAAAATTTTGACAATCGCTATTTATGGGGGAAGTGGGGACAATAAGGGTTCCGTGAAGAAAGCAATGGAATTGTTTAAGGTATATTTGGAGAAAAAATTAAATAAGGAAGTAAAGTTTTATATCGCTACCGATTATACTGCAGTCATTGAAGCACTACATGCTAAAAAAGCACAAATTGGTTATTTAAGTCCTTTCTCCTATGTTTTAGCTGCTCAAAAAAAAGATATTACACCACTTGTGGTCATTGGCCAAAATGGGAAGCCCACTATGTACCATAGTATTTTATTTGCTAGTACTAAATCTGGTATAAAAAACTTAGATCAATTAAAAGTTCGTTCAAAAGAATTATCATTATCGTTTTCAGATCCTGCATCTACTTCGGGGCATTTAATCCCTTTTGCCTATTTACAATCCATTGGATTAGATCCAGATAAAAATTTTAAAAACGTAATATTTTCTGGAAGTCATGCGGCCACTGTTTTGTCAGTAACTTCTAATAAAATTGATATTGGTTGTTCAACTAAAGAATATGGAACAGAGATTTTAGTAAGAAAAGGGTTAATAAAAGAAAATGATTTTACGATTTTATGGGAGTCCGAACCCATAGTTGCAAGTCCTATTGTTATTAGAAATGATATTAATGTAAAATTTGCAGAAAAAATGAAAAACATTTATTTGAATTTACACCATGACGACTCTACAGTATTTAAAGCATACATCAGTTTATATCATACCAATGCAAATGAATTATCTTATATGCCAACTTATGACTCTTTATATAATGGTGTACGAGCCATTGCCAATGGAATCAAGGATATTGAATTATTAAAAAACCATTAATATGATTAAGGCGGAAGGTATTACCAAAAAATTAAAGTCAGGTAAACTACTCTTAAACAATATTTCCTTTGAAGTAAGAAAAGGAGAATTTGTAGGTATTTTAGGGGCTAGTGGTGCAGGCAAGACCTTAACCCTAAAATCACTTATTGGTTTAATGGAATTGACTGAAGGAGCTGTATGGGTGGAGCAAGAAAATAATCAGCATATAAATATTTATAAAACAAGCACCAGGGCGTTAAAAAAATTAAGAAGTAAGATTGCACTCATATTTCAGGGTTATCATTTAGTGCAAAGAGCTACTGTGATTGATAATGTATTAATGGGAAGACTAGGCACTATTTCCACCTGGCGAAGTTTATTTTTTGGATTTACTGCACAAGAAAAAGCAGAGGCTATGATGGCATTAGAGCGTGTAAATATGCAAACCTTTGCCAATAACCGAGTGAACGCGTTAAGTGGGGGTGAAAAACAAAGAGTCGCTATTGCAAGAGCCTTGTTTCAACAGCCCAATTTATTATTAGCCGATGAACCCATTTCTAATTTAGATCCTAAAAATGCAAAAACAATAATGGCTTTGTTAAAAGAGCTATCTGTTTTTTTTCCAGTGATTGGTGTATTTCATCAACCTGAATTGTGTGCAAAATATTGTACGCGCATTATTGCCATTAAAGACGGGGCCATATTTTACGACGGCCAACCCAATTTAGATGAAAAAACTTTAGAGGACATTTATGGTGAAGAACTTTCAAGCATCTTACAATAGATAAGATTTTTATAATGATCAAAAAAATAACAAGACTATTTATTATTTCAGTAACCATTTTGGCAACCTACTTTGCTATGAAGGTATGTGGTTTTCAACCTACTGCTTTGCAAAAAGGGCTACATGATAGTTTATTTTTTATCAAACAAATGTTCCCACCAAGCTGGGAAGATTTTAAGGACTTATGGAATCCGGCATTAGAAACCATTGCCTTAGCAATATTAGGAACCTTCTTGGGAAGTATTTTATCATTTATAATTGCCATATTTGCTGCCAGCAATTTATCCAATAAATGGGTAAAGCAAATGGTGCGATCTTTAATTAGTATCGAACGATCCATCCCCGAATTATTTATATTGTTAATATTAATTGCAGCTTATGGCTTGGGTGCACTATCAGCAGTCATTGCTTTAATGATTGGTTGCATTGGCATGTTGGGTAAATTATTTGCAGATGCTATTGAAGAAACACCCAGCTCGGTCATTGAATCCTTACAAGCAGGGGGTGCCAATAAAATACAAATTATCTACTTTGGCATACTACCTGATGTATTTCCAAAATTATTATCCTATAGTTTATTTAGGCTTGAAATTAATATTCGTTTATCTGTAATGTTGGGTGCTATTGGGGCGGGGGGAATTGGTTATGAATTAGATTATTCTTTTAGTATGTTACAATTTCACCGTGCCCTTTCCTGTTTAATAGTGGTTTTATTATTAGTTATTATAATAGAACAAATATCCATTTATATCAGAAAAAAATTATCCATTCAACAATTATAATGCTATGCTTTCTTTAATTAATAAATATAAAAAATGGTTATATACTTTAGTCGTATTGTTAACCCTTTATTTATTAATAGTATTTTTAAAAATTGACCTTACCATATTATTTTCAGACCTACATTATGTAGGTGATTTACTAAAAGAAATGTTTCCACCTAATTATGCTATAATTTGGGAAAATAATGTAGTCATAAATTCTATTGTACAAACTATTTGCATGGCATATTTAGGTACTTTAATTGGCGGTATCATTGGTTTTGGATTTTCTACGATTGCTTCCAATAATATTTTTAATAATAAATTTATCAGTGTTTTTACAAAATGGCTCCTTTCTTTTATTCGAGTGATTCCAAGTTTAATTATTGTACTCATATTTGTCATTGCTGTTGGACCAGGACCTTTTGCGGGCGTATTAACTATTATCATTTCTACCATCGGAACATTAGGTAAATTATTTACGGAGAGTATCGAAAACCTTGACCCCACCAGTGCTAATTCCTTAAAAGCTACAGGGGCCAATAAATTACAAATATTTAAATTTGCAATTTGGCCTGAATTTTTACCTTCCTTTATTTCAAACTTACTTTATTGTTTTGACATTAATATGCGAACAGCAGTGGCCTTGGGCATTTTTGGAGGTGGTGGTATTGGATACAAATTATATTTATCTATGCGCGTACTACATTATAAAGACGCCATCGCATTAATTACCTGTATTATTGTATTATTATTGATAATTGAAAACGTTTCTAACAATTTACGGCATCAGATTCTAGGGAACAAATAATTTATCTGCTCCTATAATTTGTTTTACTATACCAGGCCCTTTATACAATACATTTAACCAAAAGCCCCCTGATCCGTTGTAATAGTCAACTCGTATTTTATGTGCGCCGTTGGTTAAATGAATAGTTCCATTTTTTTCAATTACTCCATGGTCTCCATTGTTATTAACCACTTCCTTATCATCCACAAATAATTTACTGCCATCATCGGATCTTATATAAAAAGTATAGTCTCCAGCAGTGTCAATTTTAATATTACTTTCTAATTGTAAAGCAAAAGTGGCGTTACCATTTTTTAAAAGTCCCATAATTTTTGCTCTATCTATCTCAAACTCATAGTCATCCCAATTACCTGAACTTTTTAATAAATTAAAAAATGGTAGTTGATTCCAACCGGCATCTTGACCATCAAAATACGTGATATGTACCCCTGTTTTATGGTTATTGGGTATCCATCTAAAATAGGCAGTACTCGGTAAACTTGCATTTCCTTTCTCATCTACCGAAATAGCATTTACAACCGTAGATGACTGTAGAATAAATTCATTTTTGTAAACCTTGCTTTTTGTGGTGGGCATTGAACCATCTATTGTATAATAAGTAGTTGCTTGCTCCGCCATGGTTTTAATAGAGACTGTTGGCTGGGTTCCAATAAACAATCCACCTGCTTCGGCATATAATTTTTTCCAAGGCTCAATTCTTGGATAAGGAATAATGGTTTTTCCTAAGTATAAATTTTCAGGTTCATTGAATCCTTTAAAAGCACTTTTTATAGGCCTACCTGTCCATGCATAGGGCGGAACAATTTTTAAAGCAAATGCAATGGTAGCGGCTAAGTCATAAGTATATACCTGTTGTTGAATAGCATACTGTGGTTTAATACTTTTACCATTTAATATCATCGTAATTTCAGCTTCTTCTACTGTAGCCCCTCCATGTCCATAGCCCACGCCTCCATGGTCAGCAGTAATAATGAGTAAAGTAGTTTCTTGGATGCCTGCTTTTTGTATACTTGCTTGCACCTGACCAATCAAAGAATCGATATGATGTAAAGCATCGTAATAGGCTGGCGTTCCGTGGCCAAACTCATGCCCAATATCATCAATATGATCTATATGTATAAAACCAAGTGTCGGTTTTTTCTTTTCAATATAGTTGCAAAAAGTATTGGTTGTTTCTTTTTCATTGGGCATATTTTTATCATAATTCACGGCCGATTTTTCAAATAATCTTCCAAATCCTGACCATTGATACACCACACCAATTTCTGCATTGGGTTTGTTTTTTCTTAACCATCCAAAAATGGTAGGAAATAAACCATCTTCCATACTTACAATAGGTGGTAAAGTATAATCGGCCCTGCCCCAATCATTATCAATAATACCATGCGCTTCGGTTCCTGCGCCCATAAACATACTAGCCCAATTGGGACTACTAGATGAAGGCATGACAGTTCTAACATTTCTTTTTACTGCACCTGTTTTTATTAAATTTTGGGTATTGGGCATATTAGCCATTCTCATACCATCGGAACTGGTTCCGTCTAATCCAATGACAATAACATGTTCAATACCTTTTGGGAAAATGGTAGGTGAATTTTGTGATTTTGCAATAAATGGAATACAACAAAATGCAATATTTGTTAAGAGTACTATTTTTTTCATAGCCTAATGTATTTTGAAAGGAGATTAAATATAACGAATCCATTCAATTCACGTTAAGTTAAAAAACAACAAATTATTAATTTTACGATACCACCTATTGCATTGAATTAAATTAGTTTTGATGTATAATTTAGGATATGAAAAAATTAATACTTCCATTTGCATTTCTCCTCTTGGCCATCGTAAATGTGCAAAATGTATTTGGTCAAAAAGCAATTTTTGTAATTGCAGATGGAATTCCTGCCGATGTTTTAGAACAAAGTACTTTGCCTAACATACAACGTGTAATTAAAGATGGATCCTATATTAGACTTCACGTAGGTGGAGATAAAGGTACTTATAATCAAACTCCAACTATTTCAGCAGTAGGTTATAATAGTTTACTGACTGGAACATGGGTGAATAAACACAATGTTTGGGATAATAATATTAAAAATCAGAACTATAACTATCCAAGTATTTTTAAATTATTGAAAGAACAATATCCTTCCAAAACAATTGGCGTATTTAGTAGTTGGATAGACAACAGAACTAAATTAGTAGGTGATGGACTTACGCAAACGGGTAATTTGAAAGTGGATTATGCAAAAGATGGATACGAAATAGATACTTTTCAGTTTCCTCATGATAAGTATTCAAAGTATATGCATCAAATTGATGAAAAAGTGGTGGCTGAAGCCGAACAAAATATTAAACAATATGCACCAGATTTATCTTGGGTTTATTTAGAATATACTGACGATATGGGGCATAGATATGGAGATAGTCCAGAAATGGAAGATGCTTTACAAAAGTTAGATCATCAAATTGGAGTATTATATGATGCAATTCAATACAGACAAAAAAATTATAAAGAAAAATGGGCTATCATTATTACCACCGATCATGGCAGAGATGAGAAAGATGGTAAAAACCATGGGGGACAATCATTGCGCCAACGGTCAACTTGGATGGTCACTAATTTAAAATTAAATAAATACGCAAACTCATACTATCCAGGAATCGTTGATATTATGCCCACTTTGGCGCAATTTTTACAACTTACTATTCCTATGAATATTAAAAAAGAAGTGGATGGTGTGACTTTAATAGGTGAAGTTTCAGTGGCAGACCCTCAAATAAATATTTTTCAAAATAAATTAGATATTACTTGGAAAAGTTTGGACAAAGATGGAACAGTAAAAATTTGGTTGAGTACCAAAAACGATTTTACTTCAATTGGTAAAGAAGAATATACTTTGTTAGCAGAAATTCCATTAGCCCAAAACAGAGCAGTATTAGATATTAGTAAATATCCTTCTACTTTTTATAAAGTTGCAATTGAAGGAAAATATAATACTGTTAATAAATGGTTTAACAATTCCAAATAGATAATTACTAAATTAATGAATGGACTCCTCTGATTCAATATCTTTGGCTGCATCCTTTGCATGGGGATAGTTTTGATTTAAGTCTGCTTCAAACTTTTTCTCATCTTGATTATTTTTTTTAATTAAAAATATAACCAATGCAATTAGTATTATTCCAAAAATTGATAAAATTATGTAATTCATATCATTAGTTTGATACTACAATGTAGCTTTTAATTTCAACATGAATCATGTTACCAAATCATTAATTGAAGGGGAATCTTAGCTAATTGTAAAAATTATTGATAAGTTCACAACATAAATAAAATAGATATGCAAAAAAATTTGAAAACTATTATTTTTTCGACCCTTTTCATTACTAAAATAGCCATAGGGCAAAATGCAGATGTGATTTTTACAAATGCCAATATTATTACAGCAGCCAACAAAGGAGCACGTGCCAATTCAATGGGTATTAAAGATGGGAAAATATTATTTGTAGGCGACTTAAAAACAAACTCACAATTCAAAAATGCGCAAACGAAGTTGATTGATTTGAAAGGAAAGACTATTATTCCTGGTTTTAATGATGTGCATTTACATCCAAGTCCCGAAACCAACTTTAATGAGTTAGATCATGTATTAAAAATTGACACCGTAACCTCTATTCAAAGCCTTATAAAATTACTTTCAAAAAAAGCAAGCATTACACCAAAGGGGATGCTTATTAGAGCAAGGGGCTATAATGAAAGTAAGTTAGGCAAGGAGCCTACCTGTGATATACTAGATTTAGCAAGCACCAACCATCCAATATTTATTACACATGCCTCAGGACATAAATCGGTAGTGAACTCATTTATTTTAAATATTAACCACATCACCAAAGAAACAACTAATCCAAAAGGAGGTACCTATGAACGATTTAGTGATGGTAGCCCAAATGGTATTTGTAAGGAAGCGGCTGCTAGTAACCTTACAAAAAATGATGCTATTGTTCCCTTTCCTGAAAAATCATTTGATGAATTACTTGCCAACTACCGTAATTATTTTAATACCTTATTGTCCTATGGAATAACCAGTATTGGAGACGCAGGATCTGATATCAATAGACTAAAAATATATTACGCATTAGCTGCCGAAAAGTTTCCAATGCGTTTTAATATTATGATGATTGATAAATTATTGCCAGAAATGGAAGGAGGTGATGCCCACCATGAAACAGATTCTTGGAAAACATTAGCAGATTTTAACAACGCAACTATTCCTCAAATTGAAACGGATTTTTTAAGGGTAAAATCCATAAAAGTATTTCATGGTAATTCATTGAGTGGTAAAACCTGTTGGCTATATGAGCCTTATAACATGGTTAACCCAGCAACAGGTAAGAATGATTATTATGGAATTCAATATAAACGAACACAAGCCGAATTGGATTCTTTATTTTTAGCAATACATAAACAAGGTTTACAAATTTGCGTTCATAGCAATGGGGATAGAGAAATTGATATCGTATTAAATGCATTTGAAAAAGTATATGCCTCTGGTAATCCTTTAAATATTCATCATAGAATAGAACATTGTAGTGTAATTAATGACAGCATCATTTTAAGAATTAAAAAATTAGGGGTTATTCCAGTGCTACATAATTATATCAATGAACTAGGAGACCTATTAGACCCTTATGGAGAAGCCCGTTTAAACAATATGTTTGCTACTAAAAGCTTTTTAAACGCTGGTATATTGCCTGCACTACATTCTGATGCACCAGTATCTAGTTATGACCCAAGAATTAGATGGGAAAGTACTGTATTAAGAACGTCTAGTGCGGGGAAAGTCTTAGGTCCAAAACAGTGTGTGGATGCGGAGGACGCATTAATCATGTATACTAAGGGTGGAGCCAATGCAACGGGAGAATTATCAAAAAAAGGAACTTTAGAAAATGGGAAATTGGCTGATTTTGTAATTATAAAAGAAAACCCTTTGCAAATAGATGCTAAAAATTTACACAGTATTCATATTTTAGAGACCTGGGTAAATGGCAAAATGGTATATAAATCAAAGAAGGAGTAGCTTGTTCAAAAATTGTTGATTATTTAATAAAGGATTACGATTTTTTAGATGAAAACTTAATAACTTTTATTCATAAAATAATTTGTTATGCTTTGGAGAAAATTCAATGGAGAACCAATTGATTTACCAATCAAAGAACAGGTTCGAAAAACAATAGAAGCAGAAGTTTTAAAAAATAATAAGTTATCTGTTTATATTGGGACCGATAGCCAAGTAAAACAATCACACACCGAATTTGCTACAGTCATTGTTTTTTTAAGACAAAATAATGGTGGATTCATGTTTATTCATAACGAAAAGTCCACACAAAATTTGCATATCAAAGAGCGCATGTTATTAGAGGTTTCTAAAAGCATTGAAATTGCTTACGAACTTTGTGATTTGTTCATAGAATATGATATTGCAATGGAAGTACATGCCGATATCAATACCAATGCTCAATTTAAAAGCAATGATGCTTTAAAGGATGCCATGGGTTATATCATGGGTATGGGTTTCGCATTTAAAGCCAAACCTGATGCATTTGCAAGTAGTTGCTGTGCAGACAAAGTGATACATTAATTCAATTCGTCAACCAATAAAAAACCCCAACCATATGGCTGAGGTTTTTTATTTTGTAATAATTATTAATTAAATTATTTTTTTGCTGCAGTTGTATTTTTTAGTACTTGAAATACTGGTGCATAAGTAAAACCATCTGGCATGTAGGTACTCATTTTTGATTTCTTAGACAATTCATCCACACCTGGTAATTTAAGACCAATTCTGTATTTCATTAAATCATTTAATGTAGAAAAAGCATCCCATGACATAACGGTATTATGACTGGTTTCCATAGTTGGGAAAGTTAATCTTCTGGCTACTCCCCAAACCTTCATATTCATTGCACTCATATTTTTTACAAAAAATGGTTTCCACAAAGTTTTATTTTCCTCAATAAAACCTGAAATATTAGCTGGTCTTCCAAAATTAAATTGAAAATATTCAGCCTTGCCATTGTTGTCATAAGCTTCATCTTCTACAACAAATATATTTCTAGCATCTTTTACACCTTTGTAAGTTGCACCTAATGTTTTTGCTTGATCAGCTTCCTCTGGAGTAAGCACTTTAGCAACATTATTCCACCAAGCTGCTTTTGAACTTAATAAATCATCAATATTATTAGCCCACTGAACCCAAACGTAGTTATAATCACCTGGCACGTCTCCATTATTAAATTTAGCTACTTTAAATAAACCCCAATAAAGTATATCACCTTTATTAACTGCGTCTTGAGAAACTTTCGACATTAATTCTGTTTCAACTTTTTCAAAAGCATCCGTGTTGCCTTCAATTTTTACAGCATGTAATGCAAATACTTTTTGTGCATTGGCAAATTGAACAGTACCTAATACTGCAATGATTAAAATAAATTTTTTCATGATTTATGATTTGTTTTCAATAATTAATTTAGTTAGCAGAAACCTCCAATTTCCATACCTCTGTCTTAACCATCTTTCTTGCAGATTGGGGAGCAGTAGTTTTTGGAAATAGTTTATTATAAGTTGTATAGTAGTCATCAATTGTGATGCTATATGATTTATCCCAATCTGTAAATGCATTAGATGTTACATAATTGTATTGTGAACCTTCTGCAACAGGTACAATAAGTTGAGATAATCCCCAGCTTGTTCTTTTACCATCTTTTATAAATTCTTGATGAATTGGCTTATAAATTTCCTTTTCTTGTCTTACATATTCATTTTCTTGGCCATCGTTTGTTTTCATGAAATTCATTTCATAATAAGGTTGCATGCCAGATCCTAAACCATCTATGCCTTTAAATATTTCAGTTTTAATTGAAGTTCTTATAGAGGTGAAATTTTTAGTGATGGCAGTTAGGGTTTTTTCATCAATGCCCGGCATTCCTTTTTTAAATAAATCCATCGTATTGGATTTAGTAAAATCATTTATAGAGTTAGCGGATTGAACAGAAATTAAATTATAGCCACCATCGTTAGATGAAGCTACAACGCTATATAATGCATAACTCGTTACATCACCAGCTTTAATTTTTTCTTTCCAAATTTTGGACGCATAATTTTTTATCAAATTAAGGTATTCATCCGTTTTGTCTTTATCTGTTTTGTAATAACTAACAAGATAATAAACTGGTTTTGATTGTGCTTGAACTTGTGTAAATCCGAGCGCAAAAACAACTAACATTAAAAGTAGTTTTTTCATAGGTTTTATAATTTTACTTAAATATAAGTATCAAATAGATACTTATAAAATATATTTTGAAATTAATATATTCTTAATGTTAACCCTATTAATTCAAAGATTGATATGATTAGATAGATTGACTTTTAATATATAATTTTGTATCAGTGAAAATCAAAAGTGAGCATATGAACAAAGCAGTTGAATTTAGATCACTCTGTCCTGTTGCAACAGGGTTAGATATTTTAGGAGATAAATGGACCTTATTAGTCCTTAGGGACATGATTTGGGGGCATAAAACGCTGTTTAGTGAATTTAAAGCCTCCCCTGAGCAAATGCCAAGTAAAATGCTTTCTAATCGTTTAAAAAAATTAGAAGCACTAGGGTTTATTTCCAAAAAATCGGGCCTGACCAATAAAAAGAATGTATACTATTTATTAGAAGACAAGGGAATGGATGCTTTTCCTATGATGATTGAGATGGCCATTTTTACCTCAAAGCATTACTTTGATTACTTAGGTCATACTTACACCAAAGAGGCAAGAAGTGTCATGATTAAAAATAAAAAACAATACATAGCTACCCTTTCAAAAAAGTATAAAAGCTTTAAAAAAAGTATGGTATTGTGATAAATAGTAGAGAATTAAAATAAATTATTTACCTCGCTACCTTAATTGGTATACTGTAATTCCCAACTACAGGAATGATTGCATTATTTGTATTCTTAAAATTACAAGAGAAGTTCCCACTTATTAAATAAGTATAGGTAGCGGTGGTGGAATCTTTTTTTGTAATGGCTGTAATATTATTTACCACATTGGTCGTTTGCAATATTGTATTATTGTAAATACTTGGAATACTATTGTCAACCAAACCAATCACTAAATCACAATTACAAGGCGTCGCACTTAACAATTGACCGCCATCATAAATTTTATGGGCACTAGGCTTAACAGTAGCAAAATCGGTATTCTTAGAATAGTGTTTTAGGTAGACGTCTAAAAAATAACTGTCTACATTAATTTGCCCCACATTGGTTAAGGTATATGTTTTATTGGCTACACAACCCGTTTGATTTTGTTGTACAAAAGTAGCAACTGAACTAGTGGTGTATTTAACGTTGTTTATATATGTATCTAAAAAATAATCATAATTAGAACTAGCTGCATCGGGTTTACTGCAAGCCACTATCCCAATACTTATGATTAAAAATAGCAACCAGTTTATTTTCTGTTTATTCATAGTAATGATATAGCATTAAAATATTTCACCCAAATTTACAAATAAACCCTGACTTCCATTTCCAAAACCGTAATCTAAACAAAGATTGGCCCCAGAATGTTTATTTAGTTTAATACGAATACCTGCACCATATCCAGGTAAGTAATTATCGTATTTTCTTATATTTCCATTAAAACTTTGAACATTGCCAAAGACAACAGCACCTAGCAAACCATTGGAAGAAATATTAAAGCGATACTCTGATTCAAAATAGACCATTTGTTTTCCCCTAAACCTACTTTGTATATAACCCCTACCTGTATTGTATTGATCATCCCAGCCTGTACTTGGTAACAACAAATAGTTTGGATTTCCAGCAATGGTTAACCAATTAAAACTCCATAATGCCAAAGTGTTTTTTGAGCCCCTTGGAAAATTAATATATTTTCTTGCATCAATTAACATAGAAGCCCATTCCTTTGAGCTGCCAAATTCTTGCAAGTTTTGTCTTAATGTTAGATTTAAAAAATTACCCTTAACTGGATTTATTTGATTTTTTCTTGAATCATACAAGACTTTAAAAATGGGTCCACTTTCCACCTCCGTAGTGCCAATTTCTTTTTGGATGAATACGTTGATTCTTCTTGTTTGAGGATCTAATACTTTTATATTGTAAAAATTATCATAGTAAAAGCCTACACCGCCATATAAATCTTTGGTAATTTTTCTTAAAACAGTTTCGTGTAATTTAATTTGATCAAAATCTATCGTATGGCCCTTATTAGGATCTGTGGTACCACCTAATCCAAATATATTTGAAGGATAAGAAATGTATCTGTTGTCAGAAATAAAATTATACTTTCCATTTTTAGACCAAATATCCGCATACAATGGAAAAATGATTTGATCATATTGAGAGTAAGTTACACTAGAAGTGATGGTAGACATTTTTGCATCATCACTATTGTTATTATAAAAACCCACATTACTACTAACTACACCAGCAAATCCTGTTTGTAAAGTATACCCTACGGCAGGTAAGATGGAAAAATTATACTTTTTTATGGTTGCGCCTGATAATGAATTTTGCTTTTTGTTTTTGACTAATTTTTTGAAAAAATCACCCAAATCTTTTTCATTATTAATGGATTTATTATTGTTGAATGAGCTATCTGATTGTGCAAAGTTTTTATTTGAAAAAAAAAGTAATAAAATAATATATAATAAAGTCTTTATATTCATTATAATGTCTTAGAATTTAGTCTAATGATAAACAAAGATATAAAACTTTGCAGGCGTGCCAAGTATAAAATTAAGAACCCCGTATTTTTTCAATATCGGGGTTCTTAATTTACAATCTAATTATTAAACAAAAAGGGCGCTTTCGCGGCCTTGCAAAAATTCATTATCGAAAGTTTTAGATCGTTAAATTTTATTAACGGTCTAAAACTTTGCAGGCGTGCCAAGTATAAAATTAAGAACCCCGTATTTTTTCAATATCGGGGTTCTTAATTTACAATCTAATTATTAAAATTTGGCAGGCGTGCCAAATTTTGGAATTGAATTTTTAATAAACACTCTTAAGCGCTCATTACTAGATGCTAAATCCTCTTTTCGTAAATACATCATGTGTCCACTACGGTATCCTTCCCAAAACATTCTGTCCTTAATTTTTCCTGCAGGATCCATTTGCCACATGTTAAACTTAGCATTAAAATAATCACAAGCACCATCATAATAACCAGACTGAACCAATAAATGCAAGTAAGGATTTTCCATCATAGCTTGACGCAAATCATCACCCGTATGGTTATTGGTATTATCCCAAGGGAAAGTAGGCCCAAAAATATAATAGTTTAAATCGGTTTTATAACCCAATACATCTCTTAAGTAAATATTAATAGCAGGTGTAAATGAATGCTCCCAGCTAGTTAACTCCGCATTGTAATCAGGTCCTACGCCCGCGTCTTTTTTATCAATACCAATATAACGGGAATCCAAGCGGCCCACTGTTTTACCTTGATCACGTAATAATTCTTTCCAGAAAAAATCAAAAGGTATTTCTAAATTTTGTTGTGCAACAGCGGTTTCACTCAAACCAATATATTTTGCTAATTTTTTAGTGATGGTTATTTTTTGAGTAGCATCAATATTCCATCCTTTGGAAATGGCAGGCAATAATTCATTTATTGTAAATGCCTCTACTTCGGGTAAGTACGCCGTTAAGTCCTTGCTCTGTAAATCAGCAGACAATTTTTTATGATACCAAGCAGTTGCTGCCATATAAGGGACACGTAAAGCAGCACTAGTAGGGCCTTCACGCTTAATACCTAAGTCCGTTGGGGAAACCAATATCACACCATTCAAATACATCCAATGTCTATTTTGTAATTCTAATGAAAGACCAGATACACGAGTAGTTCCATAGCTTTCTCCAATTAAGAATTTAGGAGAAGCCCATCTTTTATTACGACCCACAAAAGTGTTAATCCAATCCGCTAAATATTTTACATCGGCATTCACTCCAAAAAATTTAGATGTTGATACCGATTTGTCAACGATGCGGGAAAATCCAGTATTTACTGGATCTACATATACAATATCTGCAACGTCTAAAATAGAATTGGGGTTGTCTTCCACACCATAGGGTTGAACCGGATAGCCTTCATCATCTATTTTTAATTTTTTTGGACTGGTGTATCCTAAATGCATCCAAACGCTTGCGGTACCAGGTCCGCCATTAAACGAAATAACCAAAGGGCGTTCGTCTTTATTTACTACATCGGTTCTTTCATAGTAAACATAAAATAAACCTGCTATGGCTTTACCGTCCTCATCCCAAACGGGAATGGTGCCAGACACTACTTTATATGGTACTTTTTGACCCTTGATGGTTGCCTCTCCTTTTGCTTCGGTTTTTGCATCCAAAGAAAGTTCTCTTTTAAAACTTGGATTTTTATCATCTTTGGCTCCAGGCTTTACAGTTTCATCACTTGATTTTTGTGCTTGAGCAAACAAACTAGCAAACATAAATAAGGCTAGCCATAATTGTTTTTGCATATTACTATATTTTAAGTCGTAAATATTAGGTTGGATAAATATACGGCATAATTTAATTAAATTTGAGCATGTCAACTCCTTTGAAAAAAGTAATCATTTTAGCTGCTCCTTCTGGTGCTGGCAAAACAACCATTACTGCATATTTATTAAAAAGATTTCCGCGTTTAGCCTTTTCTATTTCGGCTACAACCCGCGCCCCAAGGGGTCAAGAGCAGGATGGTGTTGAATATCATTTTTTAAGCCTTGCAAAATTTGAAGGACTTATTTACCAAAATGATTTTTTAGAATACGAACAAGTATATGAGGGTGTTTATTATGGTACTTTAAAATCTGAATTAGAACGTATTTGGGCATTGGGCAAAGTGCCCGTTTTGGATATTGATGTAAAAGGAGCCATTCATGTTCAAAAACAATTGGGGGAAAAAAGTCTTTCTATTTTTATCATGCCACCCTCCATTGAGGATTTACGTGAAAGATTATTAAATAGAAAAACTGAAACCCCACAAAGTATTCAAACAAGGATTGATAAAGCTGCATATGAAATTAGCTTTAGCGATCAATTTAATGCGATTGTTAAAAATGATATACTAGAAACTGCTTGTGAAGAAGCGGCCAATTTATTAATCAATTTTTTAGGAGCCGATTTTACAAAATAATTTTTTAAAATAAAATATACAACCATGTCATTGCAAGGAAAAACAGTATTTATTACCGGTGGAAGCAGGGGCATTGGAAAAGCCATTGCATTAAAGTTAGCTGGCGCAGGTGCCAACATTGTCATTGCCGCTAAATCGGTGCAAGAGGATCCTCGATTAGGGGGCACTATTTTTTCAGCAGCTGCCGAAGTAGAAGCATTGGGTGTAAAAGCATTGGCAGTACAAGTAGATATAAGAGACGAAGCACAAATTGCCAATGCCATAAAACAAACAGTTGAAAAATTTGGTGGCATTGATATAGTCATAAACAATGCCTCGGCAATTCAATTAACAGATACGGAAAACACGCCTAGTAAACGTTTTGATTTAATGCATAGTATTAATGTGCGTGGTACTTACTTGGTGGTACAACATGCATTGCCTTATTTAAAAAAATCGGCACATGCACATATTTTAACTTTATCTCCTCCTATTAACTTGGATCCAAAATGGATTGGACCGCATATCGCATACACCCTTACTAAATACGATATGAGTATGATGGCCATTGGATGGGCCTATGAATTTAAAGATGATGGGATTGCTTCCAACGCTTTATGGCCGCGCACAACCATTGATACAGCAGCGGTAAGAAATTTATTGGGGGGAGAGATGCTTGCTAATATGAGTCGCACACCAGCAATCCTTGCTGATGCTGCATTTTATATTTTATCAAAAGAAAAATTAGCCTACACTGGAAAAACATTTATTGACGAAGAAGTGTTGGCTGCAGAAGGAATCACCGATTTATCGGGTTATTCTGTTGTGCCCGGTGCACAATTGTACACCGATTTATTTTTATAAAATTTTTAATAACCCGATTAATTATATTGAATGAAACATTTTTTGTTAAGTGGCTTGGTTTTGATTGCATTAAATAGCAATGCGCAAAAGAAAACGAAATTGGATCCCAATACTGCGATATTAAATGCAACAAAAGAAGCAGCGATCAAATCCTTAAGTAACAACTACGAAACCGCAAAAATCACTGCTTTACAAATTTGGAATTTTGCCGAAGTAGGGTATAAAGAAAATAAAAGTGCTGCATTGCATATCCAACATTTAAAGGACGCAGGCTTTACTGTGGAAGCAGGTGTTGCAGGTATTCCTACAGCTTTTGTTGCAACTTATGGTTCAGGGTCTCCTGCAATTGGCATTTTAGCAGAGTATGACGCGTTGCCAGGTCTAGCTCAAAATGCGGTGCCTGAAAAATCGGGGATTGAAGGAAAAAATGCAGGACATGGATGTGGGCATCATTTATTTGGAACAGCAAGTGTATCTGCAGGCATTGCCATTAAAGAATTAATAGCAAGTGGTAAATTAAAAGGCACCATTAAAGTTTATGGATGTCCGGCAGAAGAAGGTGGCAGTGGAAAAGTTTTTTTAGTACGTGCCGGATTATTTAATGACGTAGATGCTGTGATTCATTGGCATCCAGATGATGTGAATGCAGTAAACACGATTGGTGCTTTAGCAAATAAATCGGCTAAATTTAAATTTTATGGGATTGCTACTCACGCTTCTCAAACACCAGAATTAGGACGCTCTGCTTTAGATGCTGTAGAAGCCATGGACAATATGGTAAACATGATGCGTGAACATATTCCTCAAGAAACAAGAATTCACTACGTAATAACCAATGGCGGTAAAGCCCCCAATGTAGTGCCAGATTTTGCAGAAGTATATTACTACATACGTCATCCAAAAAGAAAAGACGCAGTGGAAATATTTGACAGGGTAGTAAAAGCAGCCGAAGGCGCTGCCTTGGGAACAGGTACTACAATGAAGTATGATATTATTGGTGGTACGCATGATTTATTAATTAATAAAACGCTTGCGGAAGTAATGCAGGCCAATTTTGAAAAAATTGGTGGCGTTACTTACACCGAGGAAGAAAAAGTATTTGCAAAAAAGATACAACCTACATTTATAGGAGCACCCGTTGATGTTAATACCGCTGCTACCGTAAGACCATTAACTTATGTAACTGTAGGTAACAATGGCTCTACCGACGTGGGAGATGTGAGTTATACCAAACCAACAGTGGGTATAAGGGTGGCTACCTGGGTACCAGGTACACCGGCACATAGCTGGCAAGCAGTAGCAAGTGGTGGAACAGAAATTGGTACCAAAGGAATGTTGATAGCGAGTAAAACAATGACATTAACTGCCATTGACTTAATGAGCAATCCTTCCTTGATTCAAAAAGCAACAGAAGAGTTTAAAACCAGTATTGGAGATTATAAATACAAAGCATTGTTGGGTGACATAAAACCCGCGTTGAATTATAGAGACTAATTAATGAAATATAATTAGTCTCTATAATTCCTTTTAAGATTTTTTCGAGGCAACCCATAAACGGTTGCCTCGATTTATTTTACTTCTCAATTATACAAAAAAGGCCACTCAATCGAGTGGCCTTTCAGTTTTATCTAAATCAATGCACCCGTTTATGGGGAGAAGACGCGAGAGCGTCTGATGCAAAGAAGAGGAAAATTATTTTTTTATATCTCCAAAGGATTCAGGGCGCATTTGTGGGAAGAATAGTACGTCTTGTATAGAGGGTTGATTCAACATCATCATACATAAACGATCTATTCCAATACCAATTCCTGAGGTTGGTGGCATACCATATTCCAATGCTCTTAAAAAGTCATGATCAATAAACATGGCTTCGTCATCACCTCTTTCCATTAAAGCCAACTGATCTTCAAAACGCTTGCGCTGATCAATTGGGTCATTTAATTCAGAATAAGCATTCGCTAATTCTTTACCATTTACCATTAATTCAAAACGCTCTACCAATCCTTCCTTACTACGGTGTTTCTTTGTCAATGGACTCATTTCCACCGGATAATCAATAATAAAAGTAGGTTGGGTATAAGTGTGTTCACTAGTAGCTCCAAATATTTCGTCAATCAACTTTCCTTTACCAATGGTTGGTGCCACGTCTATTTTTAATGTCTTACAAACTTCTCTTAATCCTGCTTCATCCATACCTTCAATATCAATGCCCGTATTTTCTTTTATCGCATCCATGATACTAACACGTCGATAAGGCGCTTTAAAATCAATGGTCTTATCTCCAACAGTTAAAACAGTCGTTCCATGTAAAGTCAACGCAATTTTTTCAAACAACTGCTCTGTAATTTCCATCATCCAGAAATAATCCTTGTAAGCAGTATACCATTCTAAAACCGTAAACTCAGGATTATGTGTACGATCCATTCCTTCATTTCTAAAATTGCGGCTAAACTCATATACCCAATCAAATCCACCTACAATTAAACGCTTTAAATACAATTCATTGGCAATGCGTAAATAAAAAGGCACATCTAAGGCATTATGATGGGTAATAAACGGTCTTGCTGCTGCTCCACCTGGAATGGCTTGTAAAACGGGTGTATCCACTTCCAATGCACCACGTGTATTTAGAAATTCACGAATGGTATTCATTAATATAGTACGCTTCGCAAATGTTTCTTTTACATCAGGATTAATAATTAAGTCAGCATAACGTTGACGATACCTGAATTCTGGATCCGTTACCGCGTCAAATGTATTTCCTTCCTCATCTCTTTTAACGACCGGTAAGGGCTTTAAAGATTTAGCGAGTAAAGTAACCGTGCTCGCATGCAAGGAGGTTTCACCGGTTTTGGTTATAAATACATAACCCGTTGCACCAATAATATCGCCTAAGTCCATTCCGTTTTTGGTCAATACATCCCAATAGGTCTTGTCCTCGTCTGGGCAAATCTCATCTCTCTTAATATATAACTGAAAAATGCCGTCATTGTCCTGAATTTTTACAAATAACACTTTACCCTTATCGTTCACACTCATGATACGGCCTGCAACACATACATTGGCATAGTTCTCCTTAGTTTCCTCGGAAAAGTTTTGCTTAATCTCAGCAGAATAGTGTGAAACTGGGTATAATGGAGCTGGATAGGGATTGATACCCGCAGCTTCTAAATTTTGGAGTTTTTCTCTTCTAATAATCTCTTGTTCTGATAAATCTTGACTCATTGATATTGTATTAATACCGCAAAAGTAAAACTTAAGCACCAATTAGCGAAAGAAGCCTGCTTTAACTTCTTGTTCGGTCAAAGAAAGTAAATCACCTGGTTGCATTTTAGAAATGGTATAAGTTCCCATTTGCGCACGAATTAATCTTAGTACCGGAAATCCAACCGATGCAAACATTTTGCGGACCTGTCTATTTTTTCCTTCGGTGAGTTGAATGGAAGCCCAAGTAGCAGGAATGGATTTTCTAAAACGAATAGGTGGATTGCGATCAGGAACTTCAATAGTATCTGGTAATAATTTTACAATC
>Ga0114962_10000868_pt1 | contig 26231 bp, 32 predicted proteins | sample C_130820_MF_Meta_FD_87017 | JGI IMG/M metagenome (GOLD analysis project Ga0114962, IMG submission 87017) | Freshwater microbial communities from Lake Croche, Canada to study carbon cycling - C_130820_MF_MetaG | ecosystem: Environmental > Aquatic > Freshwater > Lake | place: Lake Croche, Canada... | reverse complement strand
GCGAAGCTTCAGCTCAACGGACAGGACCGCTTCACGGAGCGTGAGGGTTCATACTTCGACAAGGTTCAGCCCTACCAGCACCACAGCCGTACGCCTTCCACGGGCATCAACGTCTACTCCTTCGCTCTCCGCCCAGAGGAGCACCAGCCATCCGGCACGTGCAACTTCTCGCGTATCGACAAGGCGACGCTCCAGCTTACGGTCTCAGTCAACACGGTTTCTGGCTCAAACACGGCGCAGGTCCGCGTATACGCCCTCAACTACAACGTACTCCGCGTCATGTCAGGCATGGGCGGTCTTGCGTACTCCAACTAAGCGTTTCCGTGACATTACTCCAACTAAGCGTTTCCATAATCCAAAACTTAAAAATACAAAACACAAATGAGTGCTGATACCAGACCTCAATTGTGGGAATTTATAGATAAGATTGTATTTATCAATTTAGATCATCGCCAAGATAGACGTGATGTTATGACAAAATTCTTTGAACAAGGCGGGCTTCCAGCAGACAAGATCGTGAGATTCTCTGCCGTAAAAAAGAAGCGCGGGGCTATAGGCTGTCTTGAAAGCCATACACAAGTTCTTCGAATGGCAAAAAACGAGGGATGGAAGAATGTTCTAATTCTTGAAGATGATCTTCAATGGATCAACTTAGAATCAGGGTATAAACAACTTGTTGAACTTATAGCTAACCCCCAGTGGGACGTTATCCTGCTTTGCGGATGGTATAAGGAATATGATTTTCCAAGAGTATATGATTCATTAAACACGGGAGCATACTTGGTAAACTCCGAATACTATGATACACTATTAGCTAATCGCGAATGGGCTTTAAGAAATATCTATAAACCCCTTAATATATTTTCAAAAGTGCCATCCTATGCGGCGGATGTATCTTGGAAATATCCAATGAAAACTGGGGTCTGGTATTGTCTATACCCGTGTATCTGCTCACAAATAGATGATTATAGCGACAATAGTGGGAGAATAATTAAAGCTAGTTTAGCAGTTGGAATATTCGATAGAGCAGTTAAAAACTCTATATGGAAGTAATAAATGAAGACATTGAAGGTAGGCTCTCGTGCTAAAGTAATGCACGGCGGGGCTGAGAAAACTGTTGGTGGTCTCACGAAGAGCGACTTAATGTACAATAAATCAGGGCGCATTGTTTCCAAAAAGAAGAGTCAAACTATGAAACGTAAAACGAATCTATGAGTGCTATCTTAGTGAAACGTAAGATGAACAGATTCTCAAATATTTCAAACATTACTACACACCAAGCAGACGAGCTAAATGACGCGTTCGAGGCTGTAGAGAAGGCTAATGCTTGGGAGTGGCTAAAAAACCCCGAGACACCTGGAAATAGCGGGTTCATGTTGTGTGAGCATCCTATGCTGGCTACGATTCATAGCTTTATGACGGTTGGACATTCAGGCTATTCATTCTCAATGGCAATGAGGCACATGGAGTCTATCGCCAAGAAGGGTTGGGATGGATACTTAAGGGTTTTAAACGCAAATGATTAATCAGACTAAATGGCATACATTGTAGAAGCCAAGACGGTCCAGACAGGAGCTATACGGACGCTGAAGGAGGCTCTTAAGTGTATTCTTGTTGAGATGAGTCTCATTTTTGATAAGGATGGTATTCGCATGGTAGCCATGGATAACACTCGCACAGTTCTAGTCCATCTTCGCCTTCATGCTGATAAGTTTGAGAAGTTCGTATATAACCATGAGAATCCTAAGTTCATTATTGGTGTAAACACGGACCATCTTTATCGTATTGTTCGCACTGCTACGAATGATGACACCATCACTTTTTACGTTGATAAGGATGATTCGAATACGCTAGGTGTTCTGCTTGAGGATGGCGAGAAGAAGCAGGTAACACGTTACAAGCTCAATTTACTTGACCGTGATGAGCCCGATATTCAGCTACCAGAGACTGAGTTCTCAACCCACATCACCATGCCATCGATGGATTTCCAGAAGATTTGTCGGGACATGACTCTGCTTGGAGCTAAGACCGTTGATATTAAGAATGTAGGTTCTTCTCTTACATTTGGATGTAAGGGACACTTTGCGTCTCGTACAACAGTCATGGGAGATTCTGAGAATGAGTTCAGCATCAATAAGAAGTCGGATGAGATTGTAACAGGTAACTTTTCACTACCTCATCTTGTATTATTCACGAAGTGTACCAACCTATGTAATAATTTGGAGATTCACATGAAGAACGATTGGTTCCTCATGATTCGCTATGTAGTAGCCAATCTAGGCGAGATTAAGCTGTGTCTCATGCCCTGCTCAACATGAATCTGTCCACTTGAAAAATCTCTTAAGATATAGAACTATTAACGTACAAACTACAGCATTTGCTATTCCAGGATTTAAATCTTCGTGGTCCTCGTCGTAATTTGTGCTAAATAAATGATCCATAAAGTTTGGAGAAAAGTTTACGGTAGGGTCTTTATGATGTCTACCGTGATCAACAGAACCTATTATGGAATAATTGTAAAGATGATATGATGTATATGTCATTGAGAGTAACAGTATAACGCTAAATGGGATTACCCAATCTCCCCAGAGCCACTGGAAAAGTAACGGGAATAACATAAAATAAAATAGCTCTAGAATACTCTCAATTGTTAGCTCTAACCATCTTGGAAGTCCAGCCTTCTCATGATGTAGATTTAGATGAAAGTTTAAAAAACAAGGAACAGCGTGTAGCAGTCTATGGGAAAAGTAGTAGTTCGCAGCCATCAAACAACCTCCAAGTATAGCAGATAGAGGTGTTCTATTTGGAAGTGTTACTATGATACAGCAGGCTCCGAAGGCTACTATATTATTCCCATAATGCATCAAAAAGTCTTCGGCTTTCATTGGTTATTTAAGTAATTGAAATAATTAATGGATTTAACCCTACTGCTACTTTCGGGCGTCCTGTTTTCTGCTATATTCAGTCCATATCTGTATTCATGTATAACGTGGAATTATTCGTTAGCCATATTTAGTGCTACATTTATGTATACAAATTTTATAGTTTGGATAGTTTTATTAAGCATTTATTTATGTTTACCAGTTGAAACTATAGATTATCTATTTGAAGAATCTGTGCGGGTTTTTAAGTCAGCATTTTCGGGAACAATGCTTAAAACAGAACAGAATATTCGTGATACTTTTAAGATAGAAGTCTTACATCCACTTCCCGATAAATCAATTCATATTTGGCACCCACATGGGTTATCTGGTGTAACTCCGGTAATTCATAATGGTTATAGAATTAGCCACCCCCCATATAAAACTACTAAGGGTGTAGTTCATTCATTCTTTTTTTGGATTCCATTCCTGAAAGATATAATCCGTAATTTGAATGCAATTCCGTCAGACTATACAAGCATTAAAAATGCTCTAGCTACGGATTCAGTTTCAATAGCAATTGGTGGTGCACAAGAGCAAAAGATATTTAAAAATAACACCATCGATGTAATTGTAAAAAACAGAAAGGGTATATTCAAAATTGCTTTGGAAACAGGGACACCAATTGTTCCGGTTATAACATATGGTGAAAACGAGCTGTTCCCAAGAATGGATAATTCATTTTTAGATTGTTTTAATGACTGTTTGTATGCGGTATTCAAGGTGCGATTCCCATTCCCAAGTATAGAATCTGTTTATAATTGGCAGCAAATTTCCAAGCACCCACTAGAGACTATATATTCATACACTGGCAGAGCTATTTATGTTAAGAAAATTGACTTTCCAACAAAGAAGCAAATTGAAAAATTACGGTCAATTTACATTTCAAGAGTTAAGGAACTTTTCGATAAAACAAGAAGAGATGGATTCATACTCAATATCATTTAGGTCTAGCCTTATGAGCAGTATAGGTAACATCATCGCCAATCTTAAATCCCAACATATCAGGATTTAGATTACTATTCTCAGATACCGTAGTGGTCGTATTCCAAACCTTAATGATAGAAGCAGGACCCTTTGGTGAGATAGTGATACCAACCAACGTCTCCTTGCGATTGATAAGGAAGTTCTCTGTGATACAATTTACCATGAGATCCACGAATGTTGTATGGGCGATTGTAGCATCAATCTTCTTGGACCAAGCCCCTCCAGCCTCGTTCTCCGGAGTCTCCCACATTGGCTTGTAGCCACTTCGCAGAAAGAAGAACATTCCAGACTCCCATGCCTCCTTTGAGATTGAATCTACAATTGTCCAGAACTGTTGAGGCGTGCTGATATCGGCTACCTTGACATAACTTTCCAGTGAATAATCACGATTGTCGGGATCGTGATACCAGAGGATCCATAGATATTGAAGTTTTGTTGTTTCCATTTATAATTACTATGTATATCTGAAACGGATTCGTTTTTGGCTTACTTGAAAGAATGATATCTATTACAAATGAGCCTCACAATCTCCCAAGTGTATTCGGTTCGTTTTGGAGCCAAACTCCCACTACCAAAAGGTGTTCAAGATAACATCGCAAGACTACGAATTACCCCAGTTACCTATAAACCATTTCGACCTTCCTCGAAGCACGTGTTCCGTCCACGGCAGGAACCCGTTATAGATAACTGGCGTATTAAGTCACTGACGGCTTATGTCAGCAAGATTAATGATAAAGCAGATCGGGAGTATTCGGAGATTATGGCTATCTTCAATAAGCTTTCAGTCCAGAAGCTCGAGCCTCTTACCAACGAAGCCATTGGGATTATGTCAACCAGAGACCCCGAGTTCCGTCTGCGTATCTCCGCACTACTATTCGATAAAGCCATTACTGAGAGCATGTTTGCGTCTCTAATGGCGGATTGTGCACTAAAGCTAGTAGTTGCTATTCCAGATATTCGCGATGACCTGCTTACTCAACTTGCGATGTTTCCAAAGCTGTATGATACGGCTGATACGCTGGTGTATCCTACGTCTACCGAGGCAGGATATGACGATAAGGTTATTTCATGGATGAAGCAGAAGGATAAGCGTCGGGGTTATGCTAAGTTTGTTACTCAGCTATTCGTTCGCGAACTTGTAAGTGAAGAGTTCATGTCGAAGACTATTGAGTCAGTAATCTCAGACCTCCGCGAGAGTGCGGTCCAGGTTAAGACTGAGCAGACGGAGGAGAATACGACGCAGTATGTTGATTTCTTGTTCGAGAGCTCAAAGGTTCTTCCGCGAACTGCGAGGGCACTGAACGCTCGTATCAAGGAGGATATTCTGGCTATTCTCGCTAGTCCAAAACCTTCACTGCCGAGTCTATGTATGCGTTCGCGATTTCGGATTGAAGACATCCTCAAATGCGTTCAGTAATAACAATATCAAACAATCTGTAAAAACAAATGGCACTTCCATCTGCTAGTGTCCTCCTTCGGGCTTCTCAGCTAGCCATCGAGAACGATAAGCCAATCTACCTCGATTATTTTTCAGATAGTGTTGAGAAGAAGTGCTGTATCGGCGTCCAAGCTGATAACTCGAAGAACCTTGTAAAGTCTGAGAATGAGTACACGTCCACGATTCAGAGCGTTTTTAAGTGTGAGACGTGCTACATTGTTTCCACGGAGAATAGCTTATACATTGTATCGGCTGAGATTCCAATCAAGAAGCTTCTTTCATCTACACAGTCTTAAAATAATTAACATAATGTTGTCATATCCTCCACCACATTATATACTTTTTGAACCTCTCAATGATGTAGAGACTCAGATAGTATGGAAAAAATATAAAGAAGACCACCAGTCTATGTGTGAGTTTTCTGAGATTGACGCAGCCGAGATTAATTCAGTAGATACATTTGCTCCGTGGTTCTATAACTGGATTTCACAAGTAGCTGTAAAACAAGCGAATCGTATCCGTGTTTTAATGGTTTATCATGCTGAATTTTTGACGTTTTCCTGTCAACAAATGATTCGTCGTTCTCTCGAAGAACGTTCATTTAAGTGTAGAGTATGGTTCCACGTAGAAGACCCGTCAACCTTACAGGGGGCGATACAAAGTCGATGTATTGTAAAACGAATGAAAACTATTATAAATACTCCAAAGATTAGACAACTATGAAGGTCGAAGTCTTCACTGACGGAGCATGTACAAAGAACGGTCAAGCAGGTGCTAGAGCATCATGGGCATTCTATTTCCCAGAACATAAATCATTATCAGATGCTCAAAGAGTTGTTGGAGACGCACAGACAAATCAGCGTGGTGAATTAATGGCAATTTCTGAAGCTGTAAAAAAGGTTGAATTATCATTTCCTCTGCGTGAAACCGACCTTAAAATCTTTACAGATTCGATGTATTCTAAGAATTGTTTAACAGCATGGTTGCCAAATTGGGCTAGAAATAACTGGAAGACATCGCAAGGTCATGACGTTATCCACAGAGATTTAATTGAAGATACGTCTAACAGACTTTCAAAATTTAAGTCATTTAACATAACTCATATCAGAGCCCATACCGGCAAGGAGGATGACCAAAGTAAGAATAACCATATTGTAGACCGCATGGCAACTGAGGTTCTGAATCCCGAAGTTAAAGCCGTTACAACAAATACAGCAGAAGTTGTTACGGATCTTCCATTGAAACTTATGGGACCGCCAGTTTATGAAAGTGAGCTTATAAAGTGGTGTCGTGAAAATATCGACAAGCTGGATGTTGATGCAGTTAACGCTGCATTTATTACGGCTTTAACCAAAACAGCAAAGAACAAGGGTTATACTATTGTTAAACAGCGACTACATCGGAGTGTATTATATCGTCTTAAAACGGATAACGGTTTAATCAAGGAAGAAGCGGTTATAGTAAAAGAAGAATGAGTGTTACCGCCTATCATTTCTGGTCGCCAACTTGTGCTCCGTGCAAGACTATCAAGCCCGCAATTCAAGAGCTAGTTGAAGAGTTCCCTTCAATTCCGTGGATTTCTGTAAATACGCAAGATGATAAGAATTCATATGCGATAACATATGGCGTAAGAGTTGTTCCAACTGTTGTAGTAGTAGTTCTGGATGAGAGTGGTGCACAGATTTCAGTAGAATCCCATTCGGGAACTGGTATTGCAGGATATTACAGAATCCTTCGTGGTGGGCTTAAGAAGCTATCGTCGACGTGATTAACTCCCCATCCTTATAAGCCTCGCATACAAACTGATCATTAGGGTCAGTTGGAGCAGATGTTTCGCCTTGGAATTGTCCAACTGCGATATTTTCAGATCCACCTACACCACCTACACAATTTCCTTCAGGAGACAAATGTGTTCCCGCAGGACATGAAAAGTTAACAGCTGTTGGATTTTTTGGTGGCACGAGTGTTCCACGTGTTCCACTGCTACCAGTAATCTTGGCAGTAGCCTTTACTGTTCCATAAGCAGACCCAGCAAATACAATACCCATAACTAGTGCGATTACTAATGACCATTTACCATAGGTATATCTAGATAGACAGTCATTTCTAACATATACTACCGACTGTAGCAAAAACACAAAGAGTGTTGTCATTCCAACACCTAAACTATTTGCTGTGCGACCGGTGTCCCACATCTCAATAAGGATATAGAATAGAACTGTCATGGACATAACCGTGCCCTGTGGAGCAAATGTATTTTCCAGCCACTCGAACCCAGGCAAGCTACATGGAACTGCGCCACCTCGCTGACCGCCTAACATTGCCATTTCAGCCGCCGTTAGTCCTGGAGGCGGTGGCGGTGGCGGTGGCGTTCTACCAAACGTTGGCATACTCGGCATGTATGACGCCATTCTAGTCAATCCTGGACCAATAGAATCCCCTGCTAATTTATTGATAACCATGCCTATGATAGCAGTAAACCCTCCAGCAGAATAATGGTATTCGCCAAGCACCATATCTGCTATAAATCCAAACATAACCACAGCAATTGGGATAAATAGAACTATACGAGACACAATATCTCCAAAAAGTCCACCAGTCCATGCTAGATAACTCGCACCACCCAGTATACCAGCTGACATGACGGCAGCGATTATAAGTCCAATAATAATCCAAGCATTTTCCCAAGGATTACTTGTAAGGATTCCCATTGCTTATTCTCACGATACAAAATCATGACAAACTACAAATGAGTATATATGGCTCAAGTGCGACATGGACTGACCAATGTATGAATTCTGGTCAGAGTCCAATCAACCTTTCACAGACGGCTTCTAAACCTTGTGACCAACTTTGCGAGCTAACATTTGATGACGCCTACATCCAACAAGCGAATGTAATTGTTTCGGATGAAGGTCTTATCTTACAGAATAATGCAGGACTAGGGTCATGTAAGTTTAATGGTGACTCATACAATTGTCAAACAGTTGTTGTTACACACCCAGCACATCACACGGTCGAGAATATTCAAGCAGATGCCGAAGTTGTAGCTATCTTTAGTAGCCCAACCGCCGGAATGCTATGTGTCAGTTCTTTAGTTAGAGTTAACCCCTCCCAGACTGGGTCTAATCATTTTTTCAATGCCTTTGTTCCTTATGCGAACCCAAGTGTTCCGTCTACATCGATTTCACTTGGAGAGCAGTGGGGACTTTTCATGATGGTTCCTCCTGCAGGAGCGTATTACTATTATGATGGTTCACTGATTGTTCCTCCTTGCCAGCCTACTAAGTGGGTTGTTTTTAAGGCGATGATTAACATTGATTCTGGTGATTTTGCTCTTCTAGCAAAGAATGTCATACCTGGTTCAAGACCAATCCAGTCAATTGGGGACCGTCAGGTATACTTTAATGACCAAGACCAGCTTGTAGGAGGACCAATGCCTCACGATGGTAAGACATACATGAGGTGTAAGCGGTCTGGTAAGAAGCCAGAAGTAAAAGATGTAGCTCGGGCTCCACTTGGTGATAAAAAGTCAGAAGCCGACAAAAAGAAGAAATGGGCAATTCATGAGGCGATTGAAGCGCAAGTAGCAGAAAACGGTATTCTCTCATTTTTTGATGTCGCTTTACTCTTGATTGCCATAGTTGCGGGAATCTATTACGGGAAACAGACAGCAGATGGTCCAAATGCCACATATCTATTAATAAAGGCAAATTGGTTGGGTGGGTATCTTAGATCTTTATTTGGAAGTGCAAGAGCAAGTGCATCGGATTTTTATGCTAAAGCCCGCGAATCCACAAAGAAAAAGACTCCAGTGGCGTACACATCTGCGTCACCCAGCCCTGCTCCTGCTCCAAAGCCTCCTGCTCCAAAGCCTCCTGCTCCAAAGGTCTAACCCCGTCGCTCATCCCACACGGTTTCGTGTAGGGCGGGTCCATTGTCCTTCCAAACAGTTTCCTGCCGATTGGACTCCTTATCGGGATCGGGGAAGAGAATGTCAAGATCAACCTCCTTCTTCACATGAAACTTACGAGGAGCGACAAACTTCCATTCGGCTTCAACCTTCTGCTCAGGTTCAGTATCATCTTCCTCGACGAAGCGACGAACATTATTGAAGCGAGGAAGCACAAACTCGGCGTCGGGCTCCTTCTCCTTCTCCTCTTCCTCCTTCTTTTCTACTGGCACCTTACTCCAGTCTTCTGCTAGTGCTGCGAAGCTACGACCCGTCCATACGGGCTTTGCTCCCCCCGAAGCACCTAGCTGGGGGAATTCATTCTCTACGACCTTGAAGTCAGCGACTTCCTTAGCCTTGTTGGTATTCTTACGTGCGTTTGGCGGAATATATGGCATCTTTGAATTGCTTAATAATAGAAACAGATTCTGAGAGTAGCGAATCCATTTTCAATGAATGAAAACGAAAACTATTAAGATGTCATCTAAAGTTACTAAAATGGTTAATGGTGTTGTCATCTTATCTACGGGAACAATTTCAGATATTCAAGTGCCAGCAAAGACTGCCGATGTACTTGAGTGGGTTCGTAAGAAGTATAAGAATCCCGATATTCAATTTCAGGGAAAGATTCAGGACCCCATAAAGCCTGAGCAATGGTTATCAATTTTCGCAGCCTCAGCAGGAGATGAAGATCATGCTAATCAACATCTACTGCCTTCACCGTTTGATGAAGAGACCTATTTTGGTTCAATTGTAATCCTTGCTACTGAAACGGAACAGCAAGATGAGTATGACCCTAATATTTCTTCATATGTTGGATTGAAGTCCGATCATTATGAGACGGTATATCACGAGTGGACATTTGCTGATGAAGAGGAGGAAGACGAAGAGGTAGCAGTAGAGGATGGTGACGAAGTGGTGGTTGAAGATGAAGAGGAAGAGGAGGAAGACGCACCTGTTCGGGAAGTATACGTAGCGAGACCAGTTCAGACGGCTTCTGAGAACATATTTGTCGCCTCACCTATTCGTGATAAGGTTATTGAAAACTATAGCGAAATGATGGATACAGAGTTGGCTACTCAGCTGGAAGAGTCAATTCTACATGTTGTTGGAGATCAGGCTATTAAGGAGAACATTGATTTGGATTGGACGAATCGAATCTTCTGGAACATGTATCGCAGTAGGTGTATTTCCCTCTATGAGAATTTGCGAGGTAAGGACTCCTATGTTGGAAATACTGAGAATTGGCTTGAGAAGTTGAAGTCTGGCGAAATTACACCCCGTGCGTTCGCAGAGCTAACTGCGGTAGATTTGTGTCCTTCCCGCTGGAAAGCCTCTATTGAAAAGATTATTGAATCCGAGAAACGGCTGTATTCTAAGAATGAGAGCGCGGCAATCTTTATGTGGTGTTCGAACTGTAAGAAGAAGACTAAGTGCGACTACTATCAGATGCAGACGCGCTCAGCAGATGAGCCGATGACAACCTTCGTGAACTGTCTAGAGTGTGACCGTCGCTGGAAGTTCTAAATGTCAGATGGTTCAACGGTGGGCTTGGGCAGGGATAATAAAGGAGTTGCTGATTCTAAAGAATAAACATGTATAGGATCCAACCCATTTGTGATTTCTGGTTTTTTGACATGAGGCGTCGTTTCTCCAAATTTGGCTTTGAATGCATTGATGACTGTATCCGGAATCTGAGGGCTTGTCTCCTGTAATCTATCGCATTGGTCGCGAACTACTTTTAGCATATTACCAGCTATCATACGCTCACTTCTTGGAAGAGCTAATTCGATAAGAATGAAACGATATATTTTTTGATATGTTATTGCGGAAATACGGTGGGCTTCAGCCCGTTTAGCCCAACCAAAAAAGCTTTGAATTGTATTTAGAACCCCTACTGATAAGCTTACCACGCCAATACATATATTTGCATACGATGCTCCACCGAACAAGGTCTGCGAACCAATCGAGGCTGATCCAGCGACGGTTGACATTATTATAACAGGCATACTGATGCGAGTATTTAAGGTTGTAAATTTCTTTTCAGAATTGGAATGTAACCAGCTAAAGCAGAGACATCGCTCTCCTTCATCTGAAATTACGCGTTCCAATTGTGAATTCCAACTAATATCCCCGACTTCATCCATTATTTTATCACTCGCTTTATCTCCCATTGCTAATTATTAGGTTGAAGGATGTCCAGATTAAACGCTTTCTTTGCTTATAATAACTTGAATGTCCGCGTGGATATTCGATGACTCGGGCGGTCCTTACCAGAAAAAGCAGTATGCCAACTTTCTTAAGCTTACGAAAGACCCAGTTCTGTCTGGAAAGGCATCGAAGATGTTGGGTCTTTTTGATTACTTAAAAACTCATAAATACGAGAATCCAGAGCAACTTAGAAACTCTGTATTTTTTGATAAAGCCAAGAAGAAGCGTATCTTTTCAAAGACAGATGCTGAACGAGTATTCATATTTTTTTCACCAAAGGGTGGCGATGGTGCATTAGACCACGCAATTAGAAGAGTTGGTAATACTGCATTATCATTCACACCTGAGGCATTAAAAGACCCAATCGAATTTGCGACTCCATTTATATTCTTTTTGAAAACTGCAAAAGATAACTTCCCCCCACTTGATTTTGCTATCGATGTGGCATCTGCAGTTAATAAAAACATTGCGAAAACTCTTCAGTCTTCTATTCCATTCATGGTTTCATTGACTGGTCTTCCATGGGGGGATTTAGTTGGGACAGTGATAGGTTATGTTCTTTCATCGTTCTTCATATTTTTGAATGTAGCCATGTCGTTGAGTAGTGCCAATTTTGGAGAAGCATGGATTGGCTCTCTTGCTATGATTCCAATAGTCGGGCTTACTTTACAAAACTGGGCTGAATCTGGTGATAAGTTAACTGAAAAATTTGCAGAAAAGCGTGAGAAGACAATTGATAAGTTGGAAGATAGTTCAATGTTCCAGTGGCTTGGTCATCTTATTAAAAATTATACATGGGACCCCAACTCTGAAGGTCTTCCAGATGCTCCACCTCCCCCAGAGCCAGAACCTGCACCAGAATTGGAAGCCAAACCAGAGCCAGAAGCCGCCCCAGAAGCCAAACCGGAAGCCAAACCGGAAGCCGCCCCAGAAGCCAAACCAGAACCTCCTCCAGAAAAAACCAAGGAGCAACTACAGACTGAACTTGCTAGACTTGAAAAGCTAAACAAGTATAACAGTAGTGGTCAAGATTTTAACGAAATTCAAGAATTCAATGACCGACGAGATAGAATTAAAGAGTTGGAAGATAAAATTAAGGCTATGGGTGGTAAACGACTTTCAACTAGAAAGAATAAGAATGGTAAATGGAGGACAAGACGCAGAAGATTCGCGAAACGCTAAAGGAGTGGATTGGATTCGACGATGAGGAGCGTGAACTCCGGAAGCAGATTAAGGTTCTAAAAGATAAAAAGACAGCTAATTCTGGTAAGATTCTTGAGTTTATGCGTGAGAATGAGGTTGATAACTTCGCATTGGAGGGAACTGGCGTTGGTAACATTTCGAGAAGTATGCGAACATCTCGTCCTGCTCTAAAGCGTACGGTTATTCGAACCCAGCTTCTCCTTCAGTTTGCAGACCAGCCTCAGCGTATTGCCGAGGCTCTACGAGCAATTGAAGGTATTCCGGAAGGCGAAGACATGTCTGTTGGTGGCACACAGCGTGAGCTACTAGTCCGTCACATTCCTCGCACCAAGAACACTATGGCATTGCTTTAGAGCAGCTTGAGCTGCCAACTGCTCGGCTTGTTTCTTAGTTGAAGCAGTTCCAATCCCAATATGAACTCCCTTCTCATCGGTAGCCGCCATTGTATACGTATTCATAGCAGATGAAAGCATAGCATACTTAGGTGTATGGTGAAACTTCGCCTGATAGAACTTCTGTAGTTGCTCCTTAAAGTTTCGATTATTCATTAGAAGCTTCGGGATATTAATGTGGGTCTCAACAATAGTGATAATGAATGAAGTAATAACCTGAAAGTCATTTCCACAGTCAGTCCACAGTGCTCCAATAAAAGCTTCCAGAATATCGCCTAGCTTCTTGTTATTAGTTCTTCCAAGACACACATCATCATTGTGCCTTGAAATAACATAAAACTTATCTAGACCAATCTTCTGACTGAGTGAACCCAACATCTCATTACAAACAATATCCTTCTTCAGGTCTGTAAGAAATCCCTCATGTTCATCTGGATACCGCCTGAATAGGTATGTCGAAACTGTAGCTCCAAGAATCGAATCACCTAGATGTTCTAATGTCTCATAAGAGTTATCAAATAGTTCTAGACAATTATGAGGCTTATCTGCTAGTTGTGTTGTATCTCCGGCGGGTGACGTATACACATCACGCTTTACGTATGATGAATGAACCATAGCCCGCTGGTATAGGGTTGGATCCCTAATCTTGAAAGAACAGCCATTATTGGCAAGAATCGCTTGGATATCCGTCTTGGTAAACAGGCGATTTTTAGGATTATACGGATTATACATATTTACTTCTTATATGTCTTAGACTTTCTGTTCCGTTTTTTATTAACTTTACGAGTTTTGCGATATTTGCCTCCTATTCTTCCCGGTTTTCCGGGACAAGCTACTTCATAGTTATGTCCTAATATAATTCCACTTAACGCTCCATTTTCAGAACAAAAACTCGGGTCATTGGCAGTTACTCCAGTTGCTATTTCTCCAAAAGCTTGTTTTATTATAATATTTTGCGGGTCATTTAAAAATAACTGTATTTGTGCTTGCAAAAGTTCTATTATCTGTGAACCCGTGAGAGGATTAAATTGTGTTTGAGCATCTGAAAAAATTCTCATTAATCCCGTATTAATTTCATTTATTAACGAAGGAATTTGCGGATTTTGCGGATTAGCTTGGGCGATAGAGACAAACTCCTTCATAAAATTTGCGAAGTCAGAATGGTATGGTTTATCTTTGTTATTTTCCATTGAACGTGTTGCAATAGGTCCTAGAACTGGATGCTCCGTAAAATCCTCTAATAAACTGCCAAGTTGACTATCTATAAAATCAACTTTTGATATTTCAACCTCAGAGTCAGAAGGAATGGGAACTAATTTACTTGATATTAAAGAATTCATCATCTTAGCATATAAAAAATTTATATTTCTATAAATATTAGATAAATCTCCGGTATATAACCCAGAAGTAATATGTTGGGTAGGATTCTTATATATGGCACGTTTTTGTGTAATAAAATCTGTTACTATTTTAACTCTTGTATTCATAGACTCTGTTCGTTGTAGTTTCCATGCATCAACATTAATTCCATTTTTTAATAAAGTTGCCATTACGCAAGAAGGTGTTCCTTGGCTAAGTGGTTCTAATAGTTTATCTAAAAAATTATTAATAAAAATTTTTGACGGCACTGGATCTACCAAATTCTTATCCCCATCAAACATATTAAAAAAAAGAATTGCACTTTTTAAACCATTACAGTATTTATGAGACCATTCATAATTAATTTTTAATTCATTAAAATTCGCTGCGTTAGGTATGTTATTTGGTATATCTAAATAAACCATAGCCGCTCCTGCAGGAAATATATGTTCACATTCTGGAGCATTTGGTGCGGTTTGTTTATTTGTTTCAAGAGTAACCCAGTTATTATTAGGCAAAACTTCTCCTAATTGACCAATTGTAAATCCGCACACCCAGCACATACTATTTTTATCTCTCTTTCCTGGAAAGCCACTAGTTGTTGTGTTTAAAGGAGGTCCAAATAATATTTCACATTGATCTCTGGCATTGATTAATTCTGCAACTCCTCTCGAAGTAACCTTTAGTGTTCCAGCATTAAGTGTAGCTAATTTTAGACCCATAATCAATGTGATAACTTTAGCTCTAGGATCTGGAATTCCGGGAGCAATTGAACTATATAATAGTCTAAATAAATCGTCTGGACCAAATGATTCTAGACCTTGTGTATTAACTCCCGTTTGATAACTATTGTCAGCTATTTGTTCTTGAGACTCAATATGGCTTAGAGCAGTCTTAAAAAATTCTGCTGGAGTTTGACCCGCCATCTCTTATTCCTTTACTACGCGATTAAAACTGAATTCGGTGGATACTAACTTCTTCGACTGTTCGGAAATAATGTAATCATAAATCTCGTTGGCAGTTAGATATCCCTGTCCAGCTTTAAAGACATTCTCTAGATGAGTTTTAAGATCATTCTTAGAAATACCCCACGCCTTTGAGTAGGTTGAGGGACGCTTGATACTAATATACGACCTATCCTCGAGATTCAGCTTATCAAGCGAAGAATACTCTGGACTCAAAAGAATTCTTGCCATCTTATCCTCTACCTCCTTACGCTCAGCTCTCTTTTCATAGACCTCCTTGTTTAATGCGTTGAGCTGATTATCAACATCTCTGTAGTTGCGAATGTAAGCCTTGAAATTTTCCATAATATATCATTATACGCGAATAACATTATCCGTTTTGAAAGATAATGGATGAAGAGGAAGTAGAAAATCTTCGTAAGGTCTATAATCGGGAACATTCCGATGAACCTGAAATACCTGCGGGACCACTAAAGAATGTTTGGGGCGAAATTAGAAAAAGACTTCATGAAAAGTGTAAGGCTGGAACTACAGAATGTATCATCAAAAGTATGATGCATAAGCCGAAGGCTCCTGCTTCATGGGAAACTAAGCCGGATGAATGGTTATCATCAATTGATATTGATAATGTTGAAAAGGAGTTTGGTAGACTCTTTAAAAAGTATTATTATGTTGGTGCTATCCCCATAGATTTTGATAAGAAGGCTAAAACTGGTTCGTGTATTGTCAGCTCCCTATGCTCACTCAACATCAAGGATTTATATGACAAAGGAAAGAAGCAGATAGGAATTGTTTTTAATACTGATGTAAGCACGGGACCTGGACAACATTGGATTGCTTTATTTGCAGATATAGATCCCGAATATGAATATGCTCGTATAACATATTTTGATTCATACTCTAAAGAACCCGAACCAGAAATCCAAAGATTAATGAAACGTTGGAAGGAGCAATGGGATGCTACTGGCATTCATTCTAAACCAATGGAGATGACATACAATAAAACTCGACACCAGTATCAAGATTCTGAATGTGGAATGTATTGTTTATATTTTCATTATTCGTGTCTTCTAGGGATACCAATGGAAAAGAGAGTTCCTGATGATGTTGTTCGTGCTTTTCGCGCAATGTTATTTAGTATTGGCAAGAAGTAATGGAAACGCTGAAATCTTACGCCACACCGAATGTACTGGCAGGAGTAGTAGCGGTAGTGGTTATTATAATTGCCTATTATGTGTGGCAGGCATTAACGCCATCCGAGTGGAAGGCTATCGAGAGTGCTAAACCAACCTTTGCTACATATCTTAAAGTTACCGCTCTAGCTCCACTAGGGTGTCCCCAAAAGGCTGAATATAGATTATGCGACTACTATCTAGCTTCATCTTCATACTCTGTCTTCCCCGGAGCTAAGGTCTATGATTACATCAGCGACACGATACTCCCTCTTGCTATTAAGGCTGGAGTGCGTCTAGTAGAATTAGATATCTATTCAGATGAAAACAACAGACCAGTTGTAGGTCTTAAGAATCAGAAGTTAGGCGTTGATTATGCTTACAATACAGTCCCATTCGAAGAGTGTTGTAAATCAATCGGGAATAATGCATTCAATAGCGTCAATTCGCCAGTTTCAAGTGATCCATTCGTGCTAAGCTTAGTTTTCCACACTGAGAAGACAGTAACGATTAATGCAGCGTCGGAGATTTTGAAGACTTCAGCCTGTAGAGCACACCTACTTGATACAACCTTCAGCTATACTCGTAAGAATTTAGCTATAGAGCCCGTATGTAATCTTCAAAATAAGCTAATCATTGTATCGGGTGGTGCCATCAAGGGAACGCTTATGGAAGAACTAACCAATATGTCTTGGTCTACATCCCATCTTCGCAGAATGACATACACTCAAGCATCTCAACCACACGACCAGGAAGAGTTGATTACGTATAACCGTAATAACATTACGATGGTCGTCCCTGATATTGGCGAAGACCTAGTAAATACAAATCCTCAAATATTGTTCTCGTATGGTTGCCAGTGGGTTATGATGAATTATGGGTCAATTGATAACATGATGGAATTATACATCAGCGAGTTCCAAGAGAATAGCACTGTCCTCAAACCCGCCGCCCTTCGTGCTCTTAAACCTAAGAAATACAAGAAGCCTCAACAAGCCGACCCCTCAATGTCATTCCAGCCAATGCAACACACATCTCCAATCTACAATATTACGGTTTGAGAGTAGCGGATTTTCTTGCGTTAAAACAAAATGTCAGTCTGGCTATCGCATGTTAAGAAGACGATGAAGTCTATGAAGGGTGAGAAGAAGGCGATGGGTAAGAAGTGGTTCTCCCACGTCCTTAAGGCGGCGAAGAAGACCTACAAGAAGAAGGGCGGTCTTGAGGAAGATGAGAAGATGGAGGAGACGCCTGCAATGGCTGGTCGTCGCCGTCGCAAGACAGTTCGCAAGTAGAGTTTAAACTGAAAAAAATTGATTAGAACATATAAAGAATGGGTGGTGGACTATTACAGCTCGTCGCATATGGTGCACAAGACGCATACCTTTCGGGAAATCCTCAGATTACGTTCTGGAGAGGTCTGTTTAAGCGCCATACTAACTTCGCCATGGAGCCTTTCCGTGTCAACCTCACTGGGCAAGCCAACTGGGGCACCAAGCACTCTGCCATCCTCGGTCGCCACGCTGACCTAATCTCATCAACCTACATCGAGGTTGAAATGCCCGACGGTAATACTTTAATTTATGATAGCGACAATAGAGCTGGCTTCAATCTTATTGAGTATGTTGAGCTAGACATCGGTGGTCAAATCATTGACCGTCAATATGGTGAGTTTCTTTCAATTTGGGCGCAACTATCGCTTTCAGACTCGAAAATTGCTAATTTAATCGCGATAAATTCAGTTATTAATACTGCCAATGATTCATGTAATACTGTAACGGGTCGTCCATCTCGCAATAATGTAACATACATTCCTCTAGGGTTCTGGTTCTGTCGTAATCCGGGTGCTGCACTTCCCCTAATTGCCCTTCAGTATCACGAGGTTAAGATTAACATTCTTTGGAACAAGTCAAGTCTGATTTTTACCAGTGGCAACACTGTTCCCAGTTCAGCCGGACCTGCTCAGGCGAATCTTCTTGTAGACTATATCTACCTAGATGTCGAGGAGCGTCGTCGTATGGCTCAGGAGTCCCACGAGTATCTCATTGAGCAGACACAGTTCAATGAAGATAAGGGTCTTACAACGGCTCAGAATCGTGTTGATTTAACGTTTAACCACCCAGTCAAGGAGCTTATCTGGGTCACACAGAATGCTGGACGCAGGGATTGTAGAATTAATGGAGGGGACAGCTTGGATCCTCTAACCTATGACGATATCATCTACGAATGCACCCTACAGCTCAACGGTCAGGACCGCATGCAGGCACTTCCTGGAAAGTATTTTAACGCCGTTCAGCCATACCAGCACCATACTGGAATCGGAGCTTCAAACGCTGAAGGGAATGCTGGAATCTACATGTATTCATTCGCCATCAAGCCAGAGGAGCACCAGCCGAGTGGCACGTGTAACTTCTCACGCATTGATACAGCGACGCTTGTATTCAGTGTAGATGGCAAAACTGTAATCAACAACATAGATGTGAATAACTACGAGATCCGCGTATACGCCATCAACTACAACATCCTCCGCATCATGTCTGGCATGGGCGGTCTTGCATACTCCAACTAATTCCGTGACCTCCTCCAACTAAACTTCCGCTAATAAATAATGGAAGTGGATAAACTTCTAGTGGTGGCTCACCCAGATGATGAAGTTCTCTGGGCTGGCTTAAATCTATTATCACAACCGGGATGGTTTGTTGTTTGCTCTACGCATCTAAACGATCCTGTAAGATCACGAGAATTCTTTAGCACGATGTCATTCTGTAACGTAACTCGTTATGTAATGTTTGATGTTAAGGATGAGTATACCGATGAAGATGCAAGAGCAGACGAGCTGTATGATGGCAGTCTGTTCGACGGCACCTTGAAAAAACTAGCAAAACACTCATGGAAGTTAGTTTTAACTCACAATGCAGAGGGTGAATATGGTCACAAACATCACGCCAAGGTTCATCGTATGGTGAAAAAGTATTTTGCGAGTCCCAAGTTTTTTAAGACAGGATTAAGACTGACTGACCGTGAAGTTGAGATTAAACGTAATACCCTGCTTTATTACAGAAAAACCCAATCAATCTGTAAGACTATTTTCAATAAAAAGAGCCAAACACTGAGAGCAACTGAGCGAGATCATTTCTTCTGTGAAACTCTATATGTTTCTCCTAAGCGGGAGATTCCTAAAATGATTCATCAAATATGGTTTGGAAAGCCACTTGAGAAAAACACAGTTCGCTATCATTTGATGCATAATTTAGCATCTACGGCTCTAAAGCATGGTTGGAATTATAAGTGTTGGGTTACCGATGACTTAACTCCAGAATCATTCCCTCTAACTTGGGAATTCATACAACTAGCTATAGAAAAGGGTGAAGAATATGAACAGTCTAGATTCGCTCAAGTAGCTGACTTGGCAAGATTAGAACTATTACATCGATTTGGCGGTGTGTATATGGATTCTCTGTTTGAAATAGGGAAGCCATTTTTAGACTATATTCATTCGAAGCGTTCTCATGAAATCATAGTAGCAAATGAAGACCCATGTAAGCTAAAGTGTGTGGGAGTTGATGGACGAAAATATATGTCCAATGGATTCTTTGCGTGTGTTCCTGGATGTCTCAATCTAAAACGTCTGCTAAATTACGACGTGTTAGATGGGATAGATTTCGATAGTGTTTATATTAATCGCACAACTGGTCCGTATTTTTTCAGAACAGGATTGAAACCGCGTGATGATGTTCATGTGATTGACACCACGAAGATATATCCATTTATGGTTAATGATTCTGCATATAGAGAGGGTCAGATTAATCAATGTATAGATGATGATAAGGTTTTACATGACTGCTTGACTAAAAAGTATCCGAAGTCGTTGGCTGTGTATCAGTCGGGCTTTGGTGGGTCGTGGAGTTGGTAGACTTCAACTTTTCGAGGTATAAGATCGCGTCCATGAGCTCTTCCTGCATATGTTGAACCCAAGCCAAAAATGGGAGCTTACTTCCATCTAGTGTAGTTCCATACTTTTGAATACCGAATGCAGACCTCTGTTGGAATCTTTCAACAACGGTTTGAACAATTGGATCCATTATTTGTATTCAACACGAACACCATTTAAATAATACTTATACGTAGGACGATAACCACCCTTTGGTGATTGTGTGAATACTTCTAGTCTAGTATTTGGATACTGTTTTGATTTTTCAATGGCATCTTCTTTCGATAAGAATACAATCAGATCCTCCCATTCTCCTCCATCAACTACAAATAGGTATACCTCCATTAATATTAACATCACCACTCCATCAAAATCTCTTCGTCAAGACGACCCTTACCTTCGTCGGCTTCAATAAGAGCATTCGCTTCTGCGAGATCTGCTTCGAATAGAGAAGTATCTTCAATTCCTTCTGGTAGCTTCGTCTCGTCGATTAGAATATCTACAAACCCAGTTCCACAAGGGGGCTTCTGACCGAACATGATATTTGCAGACACACCCTTCATGTTATCAAAGTCGGCTGATAGTGCAGCGTTGAATAGAATCTTAGAAGTTTCCTCGAAAGAAGACTTCGCAAGAACGCCATTCTCACCCTTGTTCATACCGAAACGGTTAATCTCCATAATGCGTCCTAGATGGGTCATCGTATCTACAAGAGTAATCATATGGTGATAGTTCACACGCTCTGTCTCAAATACCTCACTGAACTCCTCGAACAATGACACGCGAACTGCCTCAATACCAAAGACCTCCATAACTTCGTGAATGTCATTCGAGAATGAACGGAATGGGTCTACTCCTGGGATTCTGGACAAGTCTAGCAGGTTAGTTCCTTCCGCGTCTAGAACATACTGCTTACGAGAAGTCCATCCGCCCACCGCCTCATCGTAAACTAGCTCATCGTTAATCTCACGAAGATATACACGCCCAATGCCATCTACGCCCGTAAGAACTGTATCCAAGAGCTTATCTTCGATGAAACGCAACGATAGAGCATTCTTCACGATATCGTTACCGAACACGATACGAAGAACCATCTTATCGGGAGAGTTAGTATCGGAATGAACACATCCAAAGATACGGAGAGCCTTATTATTTTCAATTTTGGATTGGATTAGTGTCATGTCAATAACCTGTCTCGCAGCGATTTCCATAGCATCTAGCTCGAGACGCATAATCCATGGTGACGCGCACCCTGGTCCCTGCGTTACTGAGAACTTCTCATAAGATGCTAGGATATCACGGTCTTCCTGAACAACTGAATCAGTAGACAGAGGATTTGGGTCGTAGTAGATACGAACCGACTTCGTAATATCACGTAGAGTGGTCTTCTGAACGTCGCGCATCTTCGAGAGAGCCGAATCCTGCGAGCTGGAGATAGACGGGTCAAGATAGATTGTATTCGATGGGTTCTTAGGATTGTGTGAAGCCCCTAGAAGCTCTACGATACGAGGAACACCAGCCGTAGCATTTGCCTTAGCGGTTCCTGCTGAGTGGAAGGTGTTAAGAGTAAGCTGAGTAGTGGGCTCTCCAATAGACTGAGCTGCCAATGCTCCAACCATCTCGCCTGGGTGAACGCGAGCCTTGATATACTTGAACGTAATCTCACGAAGAAGCTCATCGAATACCTCCTTACTGAACCGATGAACAATGATGGACTTCTTAGGAGCCAAGTAGTATCTCAGCAGGATATGGAATAGCTTATTGTGCGATAGCCAAGGCTGATTTGAGAGCTTCTCAAGCTCCTGTACAACATAGATAGGTGTCAAAGCCGTCTTTGTTGCGTATGGGTTATTATACCTCTCAACAAGTCTCTTCAGGTTTACCGGTGCAGCAACGCTGGTCTTCTTCTTGAATCTAAGAACATTCTTAATGAATGACTCCCGATCTAGCAGAACCTGCTCTACCATATCTGGGGCATCACCAACATCACCGGCGACTACCGCAGAGAAATCATCCTTGGTGGCAGCAAACTCGCGATACAGTTGCTCCATAGTCATTACGCCCAACTCGATTGGCACAATCTCAGTTGAAATACTGTCAATACCATCTCCGCCATAATGGTGCTGGAAGATTGTGCCATTTACGTTACGAACAGTTCCATCATACTCAATATGAAGATCCTCCATCGCCTTAACAAGCCGACGCTGGATATAACCTGAATCTGACGTCTTTACAGCCGTATCAATAAGACCCTCACGACCGCCCATAGCGTGGAAGAAGAACTCCGCAGGGCGAATGCCAGTGATGAATGAGTTCTCTACAAAACCACGCGACTCGATACCGTCATCGAACTTAGGGAAGTGTGGAAGAGTACGGTCCTGTAGAGTATACTGGATACGGCGTCCGGCTACCTGCTGTTGACCAAGAACGCCCAACATCTGAGTGATATTTAGGTTAGAACCTTTGGCTCCAGAATCTACCATCTGAACCATGCGATTATCCTTGGGAAGACTCTTCATAGACTCATCGCCGATAGTAGCAGTAACAGTCTTTAGAGCATTGAAGATTTGGTTCTCTAGCTCCTCACCATCCGTGCGACCAGTGCTATTCAAGAATGTTCCCGCGTGAACCGCTGATAGGATATCAGTAACGGCTTTACGACCGGTAGCCAAAGCCTCCTTAATCTTCTCGTCAGTTTCAACGTTGGTAGCAAGATCGGATGGTCCTACTGAAAACCCTGTAAAGAGATTGAACTTCGTTACAATGTTCTGAACATCGTTGATGAACTGACCTGCGCGGTCTGGTCCAAAATCCGAGTAAAGCATGTGAACTAGACCGTCCGAAGTAGTAGCAAAGGCTCCCTTGTTAAGAATACCATCAACAAGCTGACCATCCCGAATCTTTACCTTGCCATTGAAGTCAATCGCAGGAAGAGTTGTTGAGAATACCTCGCGACCACTTAGATAGTCATTACGGCGAACGTATGTTGACAATGGACGCTTCATACGAGAAAGGATGTTCATAGCAATATGCTCTGGGATACGAACCTCTGGCTGTGAGAGGCGATATACTCCAGTCTGAGTGTCCTGAAAGACCGAGATGATAGCCGCATTCGTGCGAGGCGATACAATCTGACGAAGAACACTAGCAAGATACTTAATCTCGGAAGCGGAAGTGATGCTCTGAGGAACGTGCATGTTCATCTCATCGCCGTCAAAATCAGCATTATATGGCTTGGTAGCCGAAACGTTCAATCGGAAGGTGGAATACGGTAGCACACGGACGCGGTGGCACTCCATAGAGCCCTTGTGAAGAGATGGCTGACGGTTAAACAGAACAACATCTCCATCAATCAGGTGACGATGTACAATATCCCCGTCCTTCAGGTCAACCATCTCTGGATTGACGAACTTCAAGGAGATTGGACGCTGGTCTTCTTTCAGGAACACCGACTTTGCTCCAGGATACTTTGCGGGACCGTTGCGAATATATGACATCAATCGGTCGCGGTTATAGACCGTAACTGACTCAGGAAATGTTAGATTCATTGCGATTTCCTCTGGAACTCCCAACTCGTCTACATCAATATTCGCGTCTGGTGTGATAACTGAACGAGCAGAGAAATCAACACGCTTACCCATCAGATTACCGCGAACACGACCAGTCTTAGCCCCAAGACGGGACTTCAAAGTCTTCAGTGGACGACCAGAACGCTGGGCGGCGGGCGGAAGACCCTTAATATCGTTATCTACGTATGTCGCAACATCGAACTGAAGGATGTCGGTATACTTGTCGATTACGTCTGCAGAATCACCCTTATCAATCTTATCGCGAAGACGCTGATTGTTACGGACAATGTCAATTAGCTTATGAGTTAAGTCGTCCTCCATACGCTGGTTGTCATCCATAACTACCGAAGGACGGACAGTAAGAGGAGGAACAGCCAGTACCGTACAGATGAGCCAGTTAGGGCGACTAAACTTGGGATTGAATCCGATTAATGTTACGTGGCGGTCAGACATACGCTGGAAGCAACGTAGAACCAACTCGGGCTGAATTGGAATGTGGTCGGCTTCTGTGTCATATGTGATACCTTCGAGAGTCGCTACAGTTCCCTCTACCTTCTCGGCTTTCTTTAGGATTGGGGATGAGCAGTGGGCACATGCTTTTCCCTTGAGTTGTTTTGTCTTATAGTCTGCTGTCCGCTCGCGAACTGCATTGAACCGCTCCATACCCGTATGAAGTAGTTCAATCTTCTCTAGCTCCTCATCTGTAAGATAAGGGTTGCTACATACAAGACACACATTCTGAAGGATTTTCTGAACGGTATCTAGAAACTGATAAAGATATACAGGTCTGGCGAGGCTGATGTGACCAAAGTGTCCGGGACACAACAGATTAGTTTGCTTACATGTTGGGCATACCTTGCCATTCTCGATGACTCCAAATCTTGAATCGAATACACCTCCGGGGACGGGGAGGAGTGCTTGGTATGTTTTGTCAGTGATTACTTCTACAACACTGCGTGATAGGATATCCTCAGGGTTGGCGATTCCAAATTGAACTCCGATAATTGTGTCACCCATTCTTGTATTAATAGATGATGTCTTTAGATTGTTTCGTTTTCAGTATAAAATGAATATTTTTTACTGAAAATTAGTTAGGGCATGTGGAAATCATTTTGGAACTATTGGTTCCCATCAATCGTAAAACAAATGGGTGGTCCCGCTATGGTAATTGACCCAGGTTATGTGTGAGTAGCCTCCAAAGTCTTTGACCAAAATTCATCATCATTTAGAATCTCTACCATCAACTCCTTAGGATATTCCTGCTCTAATCCTGCTACCCATTGTTCAAACTCAGGACCCATCCGGTTCTTAAATTTGACTTTTTCCTTAATCTTTCTACCGCTTAGGTCTTGGAATACGCGATACATAAACAACTGCGTCAAATAAGGGTCCTCACTGTCGTCCTTAAAATTACGAACGACTCTATACCACTCTTCCATTGTATATAATAAGGAGATGCGTCTAAAAACTATTCGCCGGTCTCACAAGAAAGAAAAGAAGTGGGACGCAGTATTTGATAAGGACGGCAAGGAGAAGGTAGTTCCATTTGGTGCATTTGGTATGTCGGATTACACGAAGCACAAAGATAAGACTCGTAAAGCCAGATATATCAAGCGTCATTCAGGAATGGGCGAACACTGGCGTCAACCAGATACTCCTGGTGCGTTATCACGATGGGTTCTCTGGAATAAGCCTTCATTTAAAGCGTCTGTAGCTGATTTCAAAAAACGCTTTCATTTATAGTAAGATGTTCTGCTGTTCCCCTGACGTTGGAGATTGTCAGAAGTGTCATCCGGAGATGTGGAAAAAAAGCAAGAAGGGGTGGATTCACTGGAAACCCGCAAAAAATAGAACTAGGAGGTCTAAAACGGATTTACATCGAACTAGGCGGAGATAGAGTAGTAGCGTGTCCGAGTGGTTAAGGAGTGGGTCTTAAGAACCCATGTAGCAATACGCGTGGGTTCGAATCCCACCGCTACTACCAATGCCAATAATTCAGTGGTAGAATAAGGGTTTTCCAAACCTTCAACGCGGGTTCGATTCCCGCTTGGCATACTCACCGATATAGTCTAACGGTTAGGATAGAGGGCTTTCATCCCTTTGGCCCGGGTTCAACTCCCGGTATCGGTAT
>Ga0114962_10000862_pt1 | contig 26350 bp, 23 predicted proteins | sample C_130820_MF_Meta_FD_87017 | JGI IMG/M metagenome (GOLD analysis project Ga0114962, IMG submission 87017) | Freshwater microbial communities from Lake Croche, Canada to study carbon cycling - C_130820_MF_MetaG | ecosystem: Environmental > Aquatic > Freshwater > Lake | place: Lake Croche, Canada... | reverse complement strand
TAATATCTCCGTAACCGCGGGAAATTAATTCCTGTTCAATCGTATAGAGTAAAACCTCACATTGGTCCAAAATAATTAATTGCTTGGGGTTGCGTTGAGCGACTTGGCGGGCAATTTCACTACCAATACTTCCGCCAGCACCAGTCACTAAAACTGTTTGTCCGTTGATAAGTTCATTAATCGCTACTGTGTCTAAATCAGCTGGTGCACGACCCAGTAAATCTTCTACGGACACTGGACGTAAATCGGTAATCGTCACACGACCCGAACTTATATCACCCACCGAAGGAATAGTTAATGTATTGATTCCAGCTTTTTGGGCTAAGGCATTGATTTCTTTAATTCTTTTACTGGCGGTAGGGGGCAGGGTTAAAATAATTTCACTGATCCGCGCACGTTCTTTAATTTCAGGTAAAATATCGGGCGATCCAATTACAGGAATGCCGTGAATATCTAAGCCATGTTTTTGTTTATTATCATCTAAGAAACAAACGGGCTCAATTCCCTCCTCTTGGCGTTTCAATAAATCCATGAGGATTTGTTCACCAATGGCCCCCGCTCCAATAATCGCCACTCTTTTGGTCTTCTTATTGACGTTGTGGTCAATTTTGCGTCGCTCATTAATGATTCTAATTAACACCCTCACCCCTAGAAACATTAAAATCGAAAGATTGTAATCAACTAGGATGATGCTGTGAGGAATGGTATAAACAGACGGCAACGAATCACTATTTTTATTTATAATATTTAATAGTATTGGAATTAAATAAATAACGACCGTAGCAATAGTTAAGGAATAAATTACCCTCATGGCATCTTGGAGTCGAAAATACCTGAGCACACTGCGGTAATGGGCACCGAGACTTAAGATAATGAACTTAAGGGGAATAATCCACATCAGCGCATATAGTCGCTGGTGATTTAGATAAAAGTTTCGGATGGTATCCTTATTGATCGCCACGCTTTCACTTAAAATTTTTGGGTCGCCCAAAAATCTTATTTCGTAGCTTAACCAAAACACGAGGGCTATAATCGGGGCGTAAACTAAAAAATAAAGCGCAATTCTTTTAGGGTAATTTATTTTATTATAAAATTTGGAGATGGTTTTCATAAGTGTTTATTCTTGGATAACCCGGAAGCCTAGGGTGCGACTTCTTTCGCGTTTCAGTGCCTTGCGCTGGGGAAATTCTTTAGGGGCAACTGTGTTCACACTGCCTCCTAAGATAAGGGCTTCGTCGTTCTCCTTGGGTGAAGCGGTCCACTCTTCGACGTTTCCGATAAGATCATAAAACCCGTACAGGTTCTTTTTTGTTGTCGCGACATTACGTGTGGTGAGGCCGTCAGTATTATCAAATGTCCAGGCCTGGTCGGGTTTATTTTTCTCTCCATTTTCACCAACCGCTTGTTTAAATTCTTCGGGGGTGGGTAATCTCATTTTTCGTCCAGTCAACCAGCCGAGCTGTTTACAAAATTTCTGGGTATCTTCATAATTTACTGATTCTACAGGTAGATTACCGCGCACCACAGCACTAGGGTTTACTCCCATAACTGCTTCATAAAACGACTGAGGGACCTCGTGACGCATAAGTTTTATTTCTTTCTTAACTGGGTGGTTTATAAAGAAACCTTCAATCGCATTATTAATTATTTTTATCGTGCCTTGGCGACTGGTGATAAACTTTAATTCTTGAATCAGGGGTGATTCACTAGGCAAGACTCCCGGGTTTCTATCTTCTAATTTCTGGGCAGAATCCAAAAGTTTTTTTGCCGTTTCGATGGCTTGGTCATATTTCTTTTCTCTTATTTTTGCCTGCATTTCGGCAAGTTCATCTTTAATTTTTCTTACTTCGAGCGTGGTTCGTGCAAGATTTCTTCTTTTTTCTATTTCAGTACTTTTTTCCTGATTTGCGTATTCACTCAGAGGATTTTTGTTTATGATAAGTTTTTGCTTTAAGATGGCTTGATCCCAGAGTTTTTCTGCCTCGTCCCATTGCTCGGCTTTTTCTTTTTGGTCGGCTTCAGTTTCTAGGGCCTTCAACTCTTTATATAATGGATAAGAGATGAAGGTCTCTTTTCGAATACCTAGTTGGTTGATTCGTCCGAACTCGGTATTTAAGACATCACGATAGTTTTCTAAAAAGTTTGTTTCTATTCTTATCGCCTCGGTAATACTATCGGTAGCTAGTTCAATATTCTCTTCTTTAAAATACTTTTCAGCCTGTTTTTCGCACTGTCGGGTTTTCTCCCAGAGGGGGGTTGCTTCCATTCTTCTGAGGCGTGTGTCCAGGCGGGCGATTTTTCCGACGTCTGCCATGCCCGAATAAATCCACTTGAATTGAATCTCACGCTCGGACTCTAGCGCTTGCTTTATTAAATTTTTCGCTTCGAGAGGGTTACTCACTTCATTTTTCTGTGCCTTTTCTTCGGCCTGTCTTGAAGTAGCACGTAAAATCTCGGCATTGATAATATGAAGCTTTCTTCTTAATCCTTCCAAACGGCTATTATCCGAACTCAGGCTGCCCTTTTTGGATACATAATCTTCTTGGGCTTTTACCGCTTCAGCTAGTAAGTTTATATCGTCAGAAGATAATATGTCTTTTTTTAGTTTTATTTCCTCAAAGGCCGCCTCCTTTTTTTCCGAAATCTCTTTGAGTTCGTCTATCTGATCTTTGTCTTTCTTGGAAACTGATTTTTCGTCACCACGCTTGACCCGGGTGGTTGATGAATACAGCCAAGCTCCCAATAAAATACAAAAAACCATGACTCCAGCGATGGTGATGTTCTTAAGTTTACCCCAAATCTCTCCCGAATCTCTCTTTTCGGTTATTTTCTTGAAATTGCGCCCTCTAATAAAATTTGGGCTGGGAGGCGGGGGCGGGGGAGGTGTGTTCATTTTATCTATTTTGTCGCTACTTCCTTAAAAAAATTTGTAGTTTTAACTTATATCTTTAACAACCCTAGAACCAGACAATATTAAAAATGTTACACTTTAAGCACATTTCGGTGGTCGGGGCGGGTTTAATCGGCGGGTCCATCTTATTGGCAGCAAGAAAGCAAAATGTTGCGACGGAGTTCTCGTGTTGGTCACACTCCCCTTCTTCACTTTCTTTTTGGTCAAATCTCGGCTGGGTAAATACGCACCATTCACTAAAAGATTCAGTAAAAGGTGCCGACCTCGTAATCGTTGCAACCCCTGTGGATAAAATGCGTGAAACTTTTATCACTCTTGCTCCTTTTTTAAAACCCGGCTGTTTAATCACTGACGTGGGTAGTATTAAAGCTGCGGTTTTAAAAGCAGCTACGGTTTTACCCCCATCGGTTAGTTTTATTGGCTCCCACCCCATGGCGGGGTCAGAAAAAGCCGGGGCTAAAAATGCACAGGCCGATCTTTTTGAAAACAGGTTTTGTTTTATCACCCCGGGCCCACATGACCTGGCTGAATCTGTCCAAAAACTAGAGCAGTTTTGGCAAAGTCTCGGTTCTAAAACTTTTATTTGCAGCGCGGAAAAGCATGATGAAATTGTGGCCGCCATTAGCCACACTCCACACGCCAGTGCTGCCGCTTTAATATTAGCTGTAAAAAATCTTCCGGGTTTTAAACAAGCAGCCGTTGGCGCTGGATTGAAAGACTCTACCCGCATTGCGGCGGGTGAAGAAAATCTTTGGGTAGGAATTTTACTAGCTAACGCCGCCCATGTTAGCCAGGGGTTAAAAGAAGTTGAGAAACAAACTGCCGAACTCCGCTTGGTCATTGAACGTGGCGACGCAGCGGCCTTAAGTAAAATCCTTGAAGCGGCCAGAATCGCTCGGCAATCGTTGGATCAAACCCATGAGTGAATCCTATATTATTAGGCCCTTTTGCTCGCCCGCCCAGGGGGTTGCCCAGGTTCCGGGCTCCAAAAGCATAACTAACCGCGCTCTTATTTTAGCAGCATTAGCTGATGGTGAAACTCTTTTGCGTGGTGCTCTTTTTAGTCGTGATACGGAAATTTTAATTACCTCGTTAAAACAACTAGGCTTCTCTGTAGAAGCGAATAAAACATTACATACTATTAAAGTTGTCGGGCTGGGCGGTAAAATTCCCACCAAAGAAGCAAAATTACACGTCGGTAATGCTGGCACAGCGGCGCGTTTTTTAACAGCTTTTCTTACCCTCTCAGAAAAAGGTAAATATTTTTTAGACGGGGACGAGGCGATGCGCCTGCGCCCTATGGCGGGGCTGATAAACGCACTACGCTCGTCGGATAATTTTGCTTATGATGTTCATGGTAAAGAAACGCTTTCGTTTCCCTTTACTTTATTAACCTCAGGTTATTTAAAAAATTGTGAAGTCGATGCTTCGGCTAGCTCACAATTACTTTCTGCGTTATTAATGATTCTGCCGTTAAGTTCGGGGGCAAAAGTTTTAATGAGCAGTTCTACCGTTTCGGAGCCATTTGTGCAAATGACCGAAAAATTGTGTGCCCAGTTTGGTCGGCCTATCGCCCAAGTGAATCCCGGAGAGTGGCGCTGTGAAAATCCTGGATCTTTTATTTCACCCGGTATTTATGATATTGAACCCGATGCTACTGCCGCGAGTTACTTTATCACCCTGCCAGCTTTGAGCGGAAAAAATTCCTGCGTTCGGGTCGGCGGCTATAATCCAAAAGGACTTCAAGGAGACACCGCATTTGCTGGGGTGGCCAAGGCCTGTGGGGCTGTTCTCAACAACGAAGGTAATGCTTTAGTCATTAATCATTGGCCTGAAATTAAAGGTGGTACATTCGATTTTAATAATTTTTCGGATACTTTTTTAACCCTTGCGACGCTGGCGTGTTTAGCAAATCAACCGACCACGATTAAAAATATTGGTCATACACGAAAACAAGAAACCGATCGTGTGTTAGCCATGGCGTCCGAGCTGGAACGGCTGGGAATAAAAACCCAACCCACCACTAAGGAATTACGCGCGGATGATACCCTTTCTTCTTTAACTATCTTTCCTGATCGCGAAGCACTCATGGCGGCTTCCGCGCATAAACCTGTTTCGATTCACACCTATGAAGACCATCGCATGGCGATGAGCTTTGGTATTTTGGGTTCGTTTGATTTATGGGGCGATGGCCGTCCGTGGATTGAAATTTTAGATCCTAAGTGTACGAATAAAACCTTCCCTCTCTTTTTCTCTGCTCTGGAATCTCTCCGCACCCAGTTTGTAAGCGTCGCCGTTGATGGTGGAGCCGCCTGCGGTAAATCCAGTACTTCGCGGACACTTTCCGAGAAATTAGGTTTTTTACATGTCGATACTGGGGCACATTATCGCAGTTTAACCCAAGTACTACTTCAGGGTTTTGTTAATCCCGAAGACACCCAGGCCGTTAATAATTCTCTCAGTAAAATTAATCTTTCTACTTTTATTTCGGGTAACTCAGCCTTCTTGGCTTTAAATAATAAAGTTTTAGGTGAGGCCGAATTAAGAAGTGCGGTCGTAAATGCTTCTGTCTCCCAATTTGCGGCGATTCCTGAAGTCCGAGCCTTTGTTCTAGCTTATCAAAGAAATCAAGTACTCGTGGCTCAGCAAAATGGTTTTGCGGGACTCATTATGGAAGGCCGGGATATTGGGTCGGTAGTCTTACCTCATGCGACTATACGAATTTATTTAGAAGCTGACGCCTCGGCTCGAAATCAGAGAAGAAAAGATGAAGGGATTGTAGATTCTATTGTCCAACGCGATAAAATTGATTCTTCGCGGACGACCGCCCCTTTAATCTGTGCACTCGGTGCTATATGTATCGATAATACTAATCTTTCTTTGTCGGAAGTAGTAGAGAAAATTGAAAAAATGATTTTAGAGGCAGGCCGCGTCCAATGATTTTAGATTCTAAAAACCTGATTTATAAATCCGTCTATCATGGTGCCCGAGCCTTTGCTGAAGTCTTTGCGTCACTCGAAGTCGAGGGCTGGGAAACGGTTCCACAAGGCGCCTGTATTTTTGCGGCCAATCATCAAAGCATGTTGGATCCTCCTTTAATTGGATCCTGCTTGCCCCGTGAAATTTCATTTATCGCCCGACGTTCTCTTTTTGATAATCCGCTGTTTGGTGCGGTCATCCGTGCCTGTAATTCAATTCCGGTAGATCGCGGAGAGGCAGATATCGGGGCGATTCGAATCGCCTTAGAGGCTTTAAAATCGGGTAAAGGTTTGCTTATTTTTCCCGAAGGCACCCGTAGTCACGATGGGGTGATTAAAGAAGCTAAGGCCGGCGCCGGGCTGCTTGCGTGTAAGTCGGGCGTGCCGGTGGTGCCCATCCATATTCGTGGGGCGAATGATGTCTTACCACGTAACGCTTATTTCCCTACGGGGAATGCCCGCGTGCGGGTGCGGTTTGGAGAAGCCTTGTGGCCTGTTGATTATGATCCAGGACATGGATATCCCGATCGAAGCGGTGAAGCCTCCAGGAGAATCCTAGAAGCAATCAAGCGACTACCGGACTGTGTGGTCCCAGGACTTTAGTTTACGAAATTCTTTGCGGCATGACGACGCAGAGAAAATCTTCTTTTAAGGCACGCACTACGCCAGGTGACATATCGTCCTTAAACTCAAAATCGATTTCGTCTTCAGTTAACGCTTTCAGCGGGTCGATTACGTAATTTGGGTTGAACGCAATATTTACGTCGGGTCCGTCGTATTTAACCGCGATCAGTTCTTGTGATTCGCCAGTTTCGGACTTGGAAGAAATTTCGAGGTTTTGAGTTTTCTTCGAAACAGTAAGGCGAACGGTATTATTACGATCATCACACATCAATGAAGCGCGGTTAACCGTGTCTAGAAATTTTTCTCTCTCGAGACGTACTTTGCTTCCAGCATCTTTCGGAATCACTTGGCGATAGTTAGGATAGTTTCCTTCAACCACTTTTGAAACAAGTTGAATACGGTCCACTAAGCCCTCGTCATTTTTGGGGATATCGATGATGAAATTAACCTGTCTTTCATTGTTTAAAATGTGGGCCTTGCTGCCTGACTTAAATAAACGCTGGAGCTCAGCAATAGTACGAGCGGGTAAAATAAATGAGAGTGGTTTATCTGGGCCAGCTAATTCTCTTTCACATTTGGCTAAGCGACGACCATCGGTGGCAACCACGGTGAGTTTTCCATTAGCAAACTCAAAAAATACACCATTTAAAATGTATCGGTTTTCATCAGTAGATTGAGCATAGCTTACTTTTCTTAGCATTGAACCTAGGTCGTCTTGCTCGATAGAAATTTTTGACTGGCCAGAAAATGTGGCGAGAGGCGGAAATTGTTCGGCGGATAAACCCACCACATGAAAAACAGAACTGCCTGAAGTAATTTTGACACGGTCTTTTCCTGTTAATTCCAAGGTTGCGTCGCCATTCGGCAAAGAACGAATAATCGGGACGAGCCGTTTGATTGGTAGGGTTATTTTACCTGGTGATGAAACAGAAGCTTTCACGCGCGCACAAATCCCGAGATCTAAATTTGTAGTGGTCAAGGTCACCGTGTCGCCTTCGGCTTCAATTAACACATTTTGTAAAATCGGCATCGTGGCGCGAGATCCAACGACATTGGTAACGCTGGTGAGACCAGTGAATAGATGATTTCGGTTAACCTTGAACTTCATGATGAGGCAAGAATGGGTGACGTCGGGGGGCAGTGGCAATACTTCAATAAATACAAATACACACTTCGGTTATTATATATACCTTAATTAATTAAATACATTAGTATCAGTAGATGTCGGAAATTCGTGTATAACACTGCAAGCCGTTGAGTTGAGGGGATATGGGATTTATTAACCCATGTGCCCAATCCGTGAATAACCCTTGGTTTATTAACAGAGATGCCGAAGCACAGTTTTTTCACCACCTATTAACACTTAGGAAACAGACTCGTCATCTCCTGGTGCGGGGTCGGTTTCTTCTTTTTTAAGAAAGAAGAAATGTCTAATCACCCCCCAGGAGATATAACCTAAAAAGACTACGAGCATCGAAAACTCGCGGAATAAAAATAACCCGATGCCGACAAAAATAATTAAAACAAAACCCTTACTCTTCGTGCGAGTATTCCAGTTAATCATTTTTAGACTAGGAAAACGTACGTTGCTAATCATTAAGTAAGAAACGATGAGCATGAGGGGCAGCAAGATCCACGACCAAGATTTTAAAACCAAGTCCAAGCGGTCATTCTGACCAGAACTATATAAAACTTTAGAGAGCGCTAAAACAAGAGAAGCGATTAAACCCGCAGCCGCAGGACTGGGCAGACCTACAAAGTCGCCTCCTGCTGAACGCTTTTCATTTCCCGGGATTAAGGGATTGGTCAGAACATTAAAGCGAGCTAAACGAACACCTACACATAAGAGATAAATAAAGGCCAATAACCAGGTTGAGAGCTTAATATATTCTTCGTTTTGATTAGGGTTAATAATTAAAAAACAAACCATCAGGGCGGGTGCTACCCCAAACGAAACCGTGTCGGCCATCGAATCAAATTGCGCCCCAAACATGGACTCACGATGGGTAGCCCGCGCGATTCGTCCGTCAAACATATCACAAACACAGGCGAAAATTATAAACCAAACCGCCATAATATAATGGTCTGATCGGGCACCGATATCCAAACTGGTAAAATGTGCCTCGATACAATTCTTAATTGCGAGAAAACCACACAACATATTCCCAGCTGTAAACAAGTTTGGTAGTAAATAAATATGGGCAGCCTCTTCGGCTGACTGATAACGTCGTGGTTCGGGAGGAGTGGACATAAAATTATTTTGGGTCGTCGAGAAATTTCCAAAAACCACTATGCTTTTCAATGACGGTTTCGTCTTCAGATACGGGCAAACGACTACGAAAAGCAAAGTCAGTTAAGGTATGACGATGTAAAATATAGTGGGCAACTAAGGAGGTTTCGTTGGATTCAAAATAAATTCTAAATTCCCCAACTCGGAGACGATGATAAGTTAGCCCACCGCGGGTAACCTTTCCTAAGTCGGACCGTCCGGTATTTAATAACTCAGGGGTTAAAGCAGTAAAAGCTTCAACGACATTCATTTGTTCCAAGGTAGGAATTTTAGCCAATTCGCGCATGGCTTGATCACTAAAATTTACTTGGTACATTGGCTTGATTTAAACAAAGGCTTGGCGTCGTTTGGAGCAACCCTTCAGTTCATCCATTCGGTTGATTTTATTAAGATTTCTACGCGTTGCTCGACTAAATTAAGCACATTCTCAAATTCTTTGGCCTCACCATAATAAGGGTCGGGCAGCGGCTTATTACCCAAAAAAAGGCTGATTTTAGAGTGATAAATATCAGGACAAAGAGTTCTTAAATCGCCGACATTCTCGTGATCCGCCGCCCAAATTAAATCAAATTTTTCAAAGTCTTCTTTCTTAATTTGGCGCGCCTGTTTTTTACTTAAGTCATAACCGCGTTTTGCAGCGTGATGAATAGAGCGTTTATCCGGAGCATCACCCGCGTGATAATTTTCAATGCCCGCCGAATCAACTAAGATATTTAAACCTATTGCTCGTGCTTTAGTTTCTAAAACCACCGCCGCCGTGGGTGAACGACAAATATTACCCTTACAAACAATCAGAATTTGCTTCACGTTAATAAAACAGAAAAGCCTCAATTTTATTGGTTAATATGCATTATACTTTTCCGCCAAAACTTTGGTGATCATCTAAATCCAAAACATCAAACCAAGTAAAAATATCTTCGCGCTTTGCCCCCGCTGGCGTCGCTGATTGATACTGAGACATACGCTCTCTTTTTTCGGGTGACCCACCCGTGCGCTGATCATGGTATGCACTAAATGAAGCAATCTCTTGTCCTGAACGCTTATGTTTTGCGTTAGTAATAACCCACGCAAAAAGTTCCCCGTCTCCAAGGCCTTTGGCTACTTCGGCAAGCAGACTTTTTTCATCGATCCCAAAAAAAGTTAAGACGTACTGATCCAGGGAACAGCCGTAGGTGTATTCACCCTGCGTGTTGCTTACTGTGGCACGTGCCTTATCGAGTAGTCGCGGAAGTATGACCATCCCGCCAAGTCGACAGCGGGGGCTACGGGGTGGGTGTTGGGTGAGGTCGTACGGATTATAGGCCATAATTGACTATTAATTGTCATTAAATGCCCTAAAAGCAAGAAAACACCCCCCGAAACACTCCAATGGTTGCCAAAATGTCACACCTCCCTAATTTTCACCTAATGCTATTGAGTGAAGCTATCACTTCTCCTCCATCCACCAACTTTGCTTGGTTTGGATGTGCCTGGGCATTTGTTTTGGCTTATACGTTAGATTTGGGCTTTAGGGGAACGAGTGAAAAGTTTCCTCAGGCTGCCGTGTGGTTGTTCCGGGTTACATGGCTTATACTTTCCGCTCTTTTGGCTTATCGGGGTCTGATTTTAAATGACATTCCCAGAAATGGGGCGGGCGAAATTCTTCTCTCCATCGCCTGGGGTTTTGCCGGACTCTCCATATTTCTCGATCTGGTTTTCGATCACCGCCTTCCCGTTTGGTTGGTTAGCATTCTCACGGCAGCATGTATTTTTATGGCAGAATGGATGGGTATTGCACCGGCGACCATTCAACACACTGGTCGGCCGCTCATTATTATTCATGTTGGTACCGCGATTTTAGCTTACGGAATTTTGGCAGCCCAAGCTCTTAATGCTATCGCGTATCTCTTACAAGATCGTGCGTTGGCGAAAAGAAAGTTTGGTGGCATTTATTCTATACTTCCGTCACTCGTTCCCATGGATAAAATTGGAACTCAACTCATGGGTGCTGTCGTTTGGATTTTGGGTCTTTCCTTAATTATTGGGGGGGCCGATTGGATTCAAAGTTCCTTAAACTTAATTCAACTCCCTAAATTAATTTTTGCCCTCATTACCTGGATTGGGTGTTTAATGTTAATTATACAACGTCGCCGTCATCAAATGAGTTCTGCGCGCTTCGCCCGCACCTCCCTCTTTATTTTACTTCCTGCATTGGTTGCGCTGTGGCTCTCGCTGCCAACCACCCCCAAATAAATGAGCCAACCAGTTCCAACCCTGGTGGCACTGAGTGCCACGCACCACACCGCAGGATTAGATACGCGTGCGGCGTTTGCGCTTTCTGAAGAGGGCAAAAAAATATTTTATACTGCCGTACGTGATTTGGGTTTAGGCGAGGCCGTGCTCTTAACAACCTGCAACCGATTAGAAGCTTATGTGGTAGGAGATGAGGCTGCGGCGCTCCATGCGCGAAAAGCTTTATTAAAGGCGACGGGAGTAGGGGCAGATTTTTTAGACACTCACTTAAAGGCAATCCCAGGAAAAAAAGCGGTTGAACATTTATTTTCTGTCGCCGCAGGAATTGATTCACAAATGGTGGGTGAAGCGGAAATAGCAGGCCAGGTAAAACAAGCGTATGCCGATGCATTAGCGCGTGGAATGACAGGTCCAGTACTCAACCGAGTTTTTCAAAAAGCCTTTCAGGCGAGTGCTTGGGCGCGCACCCATACGGGTATCGCGCAAGGACAAGTAAGTTTAGGAAATATTGTCGTGGATCTTGCGACCCGCGTGTTTGGGTCTTTAGAACGTACCCGAATTTTAGTTTTAGGAACAGGAGAAGTAGGCCGCCAAGTGGTGCAGGCATTGGTATCGCGCGGTGCCACTCAAATTTCCGTAGCCTCGCGCACCTTTGAAAACGCTCGAGTTTTAGCGGAGGAGTTTGCTGGATCATCAATCATTTTAACCGATGCTCTTCGCCAAATACATAATCATGATGTGATTATCGGTTGTGCACAGGTAGATCGTCCACTGTTGGTGCATGAAAGCATTTTAGAGATTCTTACTCGCCGCCAGGATCAACCACTATTGATGGTAGACTTGGGTGTACCCAGAAATTTTTCATCTGAATGCAGACAGCTTGAAGGAATTTACTTGAGCGACCTCGACGATTTATCGGCCGTAGCTAATGCACGACTCCAGGCACGCCTCGCGGAAGTGGGTCGCGCCCGAGAGGCCTTAGAGAAAAAAGCCGAACGCGCCTGGCTAGCTACACACACTCACCCCTCTAACGAAACTCCATGAAGTCCACTGTCTTAATCGTTGATGATGAAAAATCGACGCGCGATGGCCTTAGGCTCGCACTCGAAGATAAATACGAAACCTTTATTGCAAAAGATGCAACGGAGGCGGCGCGACTCATGCAGGATATTAAACCCGACGCCGTGCTGACCGATCTACGTATGGCGGGCGAAGATGGCATGGCTGTTATCGAACGCGCTTTGAAATTATCTCCTCAGCCAGTTTGTATCATGATGACTGCATATGGGGATGTTGAGACAGCGGTAAAAGCAATGAATAAAGGGGCTTACTGGTTTTTACAGAAACCCGTAGACTTAAGACAGTTAGAAATTATTTTAGAACGTGGCCTCAAGGCAAGAAACACAGAGAAAGAAGTGGTCGCACTAAAAACAAGACTCGATAAAAAATTTGCCCTAGGTGAAATTATTGGATCCTCCGACGCATTACAAAAAGCCATTGAACAAGTTCGGACGGTAGCTTTATCCAATGCGACCGTACTGCTGCAGGGGGAAACGGGTACCGGCAAAGAACTATTTGCCCAAATGGTTCACCAAGCGAGCCCGCGCGTTAAAGGCCCGTTCATTGCGGTTCATTGCGCGGCCATTCCAGCAAATCTTTTAGAGAGCGAACTCTTTGGTCACGAAAAAGGTGCCTACACGGGTGCGAACGAAAGACGTGTGGGTCGATTTGAATCTGCCGACGGTGGAACTTTATTCCTAGACGAAATCGGCGAAATCGATGCGACCACGCAAATAAAACTATTAAGATTTTTAGAAACTCGAAGTGTCGAGCGACTAGGCTCTCACCAGGCTATTTCCTTGGATCTACGTTTGGTCTGTGCAACGAACAAAGACTTACGACAAATGGTGGCCGAAGGAAAATTTAGAGAAGATCTATTTTATAGACTTTCAGTGGTACCCCTTAGACTCCCTCCGTTGCGTGAAAGAAAAGACGATATTCCGTTGTTGATTGCCCACTACCTCAAAAAATTCTCACAGGAGAATAATTTACCAGAGGCCAAAATATCCAGCACCGCCCTCCCCTTTTTAGTTGGGTATAGTTGGCCAGGAAATATACGTGAATTAAGAAATACCTGCGAAAATCTTTCTGTTTTAAAATCTGGTAAGACCATCGAAGCAGCCGATTTAGATTCAAGACTTACCCAGCCTGCTTTAGTAACACCCCAGGTTTATCCGCTGACGCTTCAGCCTGGGGTTTTTGATAAAGAAAAGAATGAAAAAAACCTCTTAAAACAGGCTTTGGCGAATGCGGGGGGCAATCGAACAAAAGCCGCCGAATCATTAGGAATTTCTCGTCGCACCCTCCACCGAAAACTTTTGCAATGGCCCGAGCTTGAGGTGGAAATAAAGCCCCATTCCTAAAATGTTAAGAATCTTATTAATTTTATGTTTAGTGTCCCGACTCCCTGCGATTGAAATTGTTGGGTCGGATATTCTTAAAGAGACGCTCGAAGGCATAGAAAAACTCCCCGGTGCCCCCAAGGCTAGTTTTAATGGTACGATGCCCGCCCGCCGCGCACTCCTGGAAGATCGTGCGAGTATAGGGATATTGTTTTTAAGAGAAAATGAAGAGGACCCAAAGCCTACTAAAGCAATTTTTTTTAACCGCTATTTATTAGCGAATGCAGCCGCCACTTTAATCGTTCATAAAGAAAATAAATTAACCCAGGTAAATCTTGAGGGACTAAAGGGAATGTTTTCAAAATCTGCCCGCTATCCAGTAGTAAACTGGAATGATTTACCAAGTTCAAACCAGTCTGAAATTGTTTCACCTATTATTTACTCTCCCCCTGGTTCATTCGTCCAAGAATTTTTTACGGGCTTCGTTATGAATGGGGATGAATTCAAAACAAATGTAAAACAACGGTTGGAATATATAACCATTCAGGAAAACATCGAATCGAGATTTGGGGTCGCAGTTATTATGCCGGCTCAGATACCAACCGCAGGACGTGTGATGGCGATAGCCGATGGTCGCCCTGGCCGCCCGTCAGTCGCCTACCTGCCGAATGAGATGAATATTTATAATGGCGACTACCCGCTTCACCTTCCTCTTTATATTTATGTTAGGAGCGATAAGGAGAAAGAACTGGGCAAAATTTTAACCTGGTTATTGTCAGACGAGGTTGCCGAAAGAATAAAAGTACAAGGTTTATACCCCGCCCCTAAATCAATTAGGGCAAGATTATCCCAAAGGCTTGACAGGTAAGCCCCTGAGCGGTTCTCCTTGTTTCTTCGAAAGCGCGTGTAGCTCAATGGTAGAGTACCACCTTGCCAAGGTGGCTGTTGCTGGTTCAAGTCCAGTCGCGCGCTCCAATTTTCTAACGGTTAATTAGAGGAAGGAATAGTTACCGTTATTTTAAGACCCCTTGGGTTGGCGTTAGTGGCCGCCACGGTGCCGCCGTGTAATTCGGCAACCTGCCGCACGATACTTAGGCCGAGCCCACTACCCCCCGCTCTGCGAGATTTATCGGTTCGATAAAACCGATCAAAGATTCTTGAGATGTCCGACGGTGAAACGCCCGAGCCATCGTCTTCCACTTCCATGGTGAATCCATCCTCTGTTTCGAAAGTTCTTAAAACAATTTGGGTAGCACCGGCGGCGTGCGACAGTGCATTGTCGATGAGATTTTGAATGAGTCGACGTGCTTGAACTGGATCCGCTACACCACCGTCATTATCTCCCAAATCAAGTTTTAGTTCCACATGGGCGGCACGACAGCGGGCGGCAAATTCCTCGGCAACCTCGTGGCATGCCTGGTGAATGGCGCCCGTGGTGTAATTCATGGCATCGGTTGAACTCTCCAAGCTGGCCAAAGCGAGTAGGCCTTCGACTAAACTTTGTAACCGGCCGACTGAGCTAACAATTTTCTTAATAAAACGCGTACGATCTTCGGGCGAGAGTATTTCAAAATCATCCGCGAGTGTTTCAGCATAACCGCGGAGAATGGTTACGGGGGTTCGCAAATCGTGGGAGACATTGGTCACAAATTCTCGTTCCATCGCCTGCAGGCGTTTTAAGGCCGTTACTTCGGTTAAAACGAAAATGACTGCACCTTCACCAAAGGCCTCTGGGTCGGTTTGAGCTCCTGAAGCTTGCACCCATGCATCGGCTAGGGGTGAGCGATGTAATAAAATAGTGGAACTCGCCCCACCCTCTTTACGTACGCGTCGCACTAGATCAATAAACTCAGCACTCTTAACTAAAGGAATAAACGAAGCGCCCAATTCATCATCCCGAATATTAAATAATTCTTTAGCTGCTGGATTTGCTAGCCGAAGTAAATCCTTAGCGTCTACCACCAACACGGCGTCAGTCAGTGGAGAAAGTAATATTTCAATGCGTTTGGCCGCTGCTAAACTAATCTCACCTTCGGTCAGCGACTTACCCTCAATGGCGTGGTAGAGATCATCAAACCCAAACCAAGCAACCAGCCACCCTGCTGGACGGTTATCGAAATTATTTTGTAAAATAGCCCGGCGAGCCCAACGCACCAAATCATCGAGGACTAAAAAAACATAGATTAAAAAAACAAAACTTAGTCCCAATAAAATCCAAGGGAGCGTGCTCATTACATTTAATTAGAAATACGATAACCCACTCCACGAATCGTTTCAATCGTATCTCCGGCCGCACCTAATTTTTCACGCAAGCGACGAACGTGAGTGTCCACGGTCCGCGTTTCTAAATCAGGCGAATAATTCCAAACATCAGCCAATAATTCTTCACGAGATTGTACCCTGCCCTTGCGATCTAATAAAATACGTAGAAGCTTAAACTCGGTGGCCGTAAGATCTACTACACTACCATCCGCGGTAACTTCATGTTTTTCGATATCCATTAATAAACCTCCAGCGCTTAAACGCGTGGAAGGTTTTGCGGCGGCTGATTTTGCCCGACGGAGAAGAGACTTAACCCGCAGAAGAAGTTCACGTGCATCAAAAGGCTTGGTCATGAAATCATCCGCCCCTGATTCTAAACCTTTTACCTTATCAGTAATATCACCTTTCGCGGTGAGAAAAATAATAGGAATGTCCTGCAACACTCCGTCTCCGCGGATCATTCGTAAAAGTTGAACTCCCGAAAGATCGGGCATCATCATATCTAAAATAATTAAGTCGGGACGAAGGTCTCGGGCTAAGCCGATGGTGCGTAATGGATCGTTGATTGCGCGCACTGCATAGCCGGCCTGCTTTAATTTATATTCCAAGAGTTCGGTGACATCGACTTCATCATCGACCACAAAAATTCTTTTCATGTGCTCGGTGTCTTGATTGGACATATCCCCAATAAAACTAAACCCAAACATTTATCCAGAAAATAAAGACAATTATGTCAAACTTGTTACATTGGAATAAACAATACTTAAACTGTTTATAACCATGGACTTAAATAAAAAGTTCCACGTGGAACATTAATACTTTAATTAAGAACTTTGGGCCCTAAACAAAACCATAAGCAGAGATATGTCGGCCGGATTAACCCCACTGATTCTACTAGCCTGCCCCAGGTTTATTGGCTTAACCGCCACAAGTTTTTGTCTGGCCTCATTGCTTAATCCGTAAGCCTTTAGAAAATCAAATCCCGGTGGAACTTTGAAATTATCAAGATCATGAAGTTTGCGGGCGGATCTTAGCTCCCTGCTTAAATAGCCTTTATACTTAACCCGATAAAGGACCTCTGCCCTTACTTCGGGTGTTTCGGAGTTAAATGAAGGCGGCAGATCTGCGGGTGTACTATCGATGTTTCTTCTAAGAACATCGCCCGCTATACCCCCTTTTATATTAATCTTCTCCATGTATTCTACCCAATGGTTCACCCTTTCAACCTTGTGTTGAATTCGTCCCATGCGCTCAGGACTTACCAACCCGTAATGGGAGATTTTAGAGTTAAGTCTCAGTTCGGCACTTCCGTGATTAAATAAAAGCCTGTATTCAGCTCGGCTGGTAAACATCCGGTAAGGCTCCTGGGTGCCTTTGGTTACTAAGTCGTCAATCAGGACACCAATATAGGCCTCATCTCGTCCTATAACCATGGGAGTCAACCCCTTACAAACCGATGCCGCGTTTACCCCAGCTACTAAACCTTGGGCGCCGGCTTCTTCGTATCCCGATGTACCATTGATCTGCCCAGCAAAGAACAAGCCCTGAACCTTCTTGGATTCGAGGGTTGGATAAAGTTGGGTGGGTGGTGCAAAATCGTATTCCACGGCATAGGCCGGTCTTAACATCACAGCTTTTTCTAAGCCTGCGATAGAATGAAGCATTTCAAGCTGAACTTCAAAAGGTAAGGACGTTGAAAGCCCGTTGATATACCACTCGTTAGTATTTCTGCCTTCAGGCTCTAAAAAGAGTTTGTGGGTTTCTTTTTCGGAGAACTTAACAAACTTATCTTCAATCGAGGGGCAATAGCGTGGACCAACGCCTTTGATCTCGCCGCTGTAAAGGGGAGAGCGATGGAGGTTTTCTTGGACAATCTTTCCAGTTAAACCCGTGGCCTGGGTCATCCAGCAGGAAACCTGGTTGGATCCAGGTGTCCAGCCGGGGAGGGTTTGACCGGAGTGTTCCACGTGGAACAAATCACCGTCTTGGCGCGTGTCATGGAATGCAAAAAGAGTAGGGGATTCATCACCCGCTTGCTCTTCGCATTGTGAAAAATCAATAGAGCTTCCGAGGATTCTTGGGGGCGTACCCGTCTTGAGTCTTTGTAACTCAATACCAGCGTCTAAGAAACTGCTGGACAACGACTTAGCACTAAAATCACCCAGCCTTCCTCCCTCGGTTTTGTTGGAACCGATGTGCATTAGGCCTCTTAAAAAAGTGCCCGTTGTGACGACCACTGTTTTAGAGTAGAACGACAAATCTAGGTTGGTATTTACACCGACCACTTTGCCGTGATCAAAGATCAAGCCCGTGACCATAGCTTGGAAAATAGTCAGTCCGGGCTGAAGTTCACAGCGGTGCTTAAGGCGGAACTGATAAGCTTTTTTATCGCACTGAGCGCGGGGGGCTTGAACGGCTGGCCCCTTAGATGAATTAAGAAGGCGCCATTGGATTCCGGTTACGTCGGCGGTGATTCCCATTTCGCCGCCCAGGGCGTCAATTTCTCTGACAATATGACCTTTGGCTTGGCCCCCAATAGCAGGGTTACAGCTCATTTGCGCAATGGTATCAATGTTCCCGCTCAGCAATAAAACATCCACCCCCATGCGCGAAGCAGCTAATGCGGCCTCAACTCCAGCATGGCCAGCACCGCAGACAATCACGTCGTAGGGCTTTTGTGGGCCGAGTCTTATTTCTTTAGCGGGATGCATAGGAGGAATTCCTCCTAGCAGAGGAAATCACTTACCTATGCAGAACGAAGCGAACAACTTGTCCAGCATTCGCTCATTATCAATTCTCCCCACGACTTCCCCAAGGGAGTCAAGGGCCTCCCTACAGCGGGCGGCGGCTAGTTCGGTGTGAACCACCGGGGTGGATAAATGGCTAATCGCCTCAGTAAGGGCCCCGGCCGCATGTTTTAGGGCTTCGGCATGACGCACACTGACGATAAGGTCTTCGGATCCTGGGGCCAACTGTCGCGATACGAGGATATCACTGAGGCGGGATCTTAAATTCTCAGCATCTCGCCCGTCCAGCAGACAGGTTTTAATATTAATATAATCTGGTAAGAAATTTTTGAAATCAGGATGCACCGGGAGATCTGACTTATTTTTAATCACCAAAGTTTTAGTCGGGTTTAATAAAACTAAAAGAGAGTCGGGTAGGGCAGGGGGAGGAAGTGAAGCGTCGACCACTAAAATTATAAAGTGAGCAGACTCGGCTTGTTCAAGTGAGCGCACCATACCTGCTTTTTCTAAAACGGATCCACCCTCACGTAATCCCGCCGTATCAATCGCCGTCACCGCTAAAGGTAATCCCGCAATCGGCGCTTCCAAGAAGTCGCGCGTGGTTCCTGGTTCATCGCTTACTAAAGCACGTTGGGTTCCCGAAAGAACATTTACGAAACTAGATTTGCCGGCATTGGGGGACCCAACCACTACCAGCTTTAAACCATTTCTGATTATCGCATCGTGTTTAGAAGATGCCGCGTATCCATAAAGTTCTGACGCAATATTACCCAATAAAATCAATGGTCCTTGTGGGTTTTCGGCTCCAATATCTTCTTCGGGAAAATCAATATGTGCTTCTAGTATAGCGAGGGCTTGGAGTAGGCGATCGGTCCAATCCGCGACCAATTTGCCCATTTCACCAGCCAACATTCGACGTGCGGATGAGAGCGCGCGCTCCGAACTGGCGTGAATTAAATCAGCGACTGCCTCCGCCTGAGTTAAATCAATTTTACCTGCTAAGAAAGCGCGACGGGTGAATTCACCGGGTTCGGCCATACGACAGCCGCGCGCCATACAATCTTCAATCAGCCGGCGGATGATGAGAGGATTTCCGTGACAAGTGATTTCAAGCGAGTCGCTGCCGGTAAAAGATTTTCCATTAGCCCAGAGCAGAGTAACTACCTGATCAACTGGCTCATTTTTTAAATCGCGCCAGATTCCTGTAGTTGCCTGTTTTATGATGAGAGGGTTTTTTCGACCGAAGGCGGATTGTATAATGCCGGGTGCCAGGGGTCCATCCACCCGCACCACCGCCAGGGCGGATTTGCCAGAGGGGGTAGAGGTTGCAACGATGGTATCGAGGTCGGACATATAAGAGACTTAGCCATCCCAACCGGGTCAGGGCGGGGTGGCAAGCGGTGTCATAAAATTGAAAAGGCTGGTAGGATTGCCAGACAATGCCAAAGTCTTTAGCCTACTACTGTGGACCAACACCCCTTTTTAAATACAACCCTGGCCGACCAAATTGCGACGGCTCATGGCACTCCCTGTTTCGTCTACGATGAGGCGACATTAATAGCCCAAGCCAAGGCGATGTTGGCCTTTCCTAATTCCTTTGGCCTGACGGTACGGTTTGCGATGAAGGCATGTCCGAATGCTTCTATTCTAAGATTGTTCGATGGGCTGGGCTTAAATTTTGATGCGAGTTCAGGTTGGGAGGTGCGACGCGCAATCCATGCCGGAGTATCTCCAGAAAAAATTTCTCTCTCCTCCCAGGAGCTACCCGAAGACTTTGCCGAACTCTTAAAACTCGGAGTTCATATCAACGCCTGCTCACTTAATCAGTTGGAGTGTATTGGCCGCGCACTACCCGGTCATAGCGTGGGTGTTCGGTTTAATCCCGGTCGCGGATCGGGCGGAACGGGTAAAACTAATGTGGGTGGGTCCGACTCATCATTTGGAATTTGGTATGAATGGGCAGACCGAGTAAAAAAGATTACCGAAATCCATAAATTAAAAGTGGTGCGGATTCATACTCATATTGGTTCGGGTAGTGATCCACAAGTATGGCAAGAGGTTTCTGCCTCGAGCTTAGCACTCGTTAAATTATTTAGTGAAGTTACTACACTTAATTTAGGCGGTGGATACAAGATTGCGCGAGTGGCTGGAGAGAAGGGTACCGATCCACAAAAAATAGGCGTTCCAGTTAAACAAGCCTTTGAAGATTTTGCCCAAACCGAAGGAAGAAAACTCAAACTAGAAATTGAGCCAGGCACCTTCTTGGTCGCGAATGCAGGAGCGGTGTTGTGCAAGGTTCAGGATATTGTTTCTACAAATTCCAGAAAATTTATAAAAATAGACTCAGGAATGACGGAAATTTTAAGACCATCACTCTATGGTGCCCAACACCCGATTCATTTATACCCCAAAACAAAATCTTCAAAGACGGATGATTATGTAATCGTGGGCCATTGCTGTGAATCCGGAGATTTAATTACCTGTGCTCCGGGTGAACCCGAAACGCTTACTTCAAAGAACCTTCCAGAGGCGCAACTTGGAGATCTGTGTGTGATTGGTGGGGCTGGAGCTTATTGTGCTGGAATGAGTACCAAAAACTATAATTCATTTCCCGAGGCTCCAGAGGTTTTAATAAATTCAAATGGTTCTACGAAATTAATTCGTCGTCGTCAGACGCTTAACCAGATTTTTCAAAACGAAATCGGTGGAGACATTTAAAAAGTGTTATATTGTCCACCTTTGGGCACGGTAGTCCCATCTTCCCTCCACGCCACGGTGGTTTCATTGCCGACGCTGGCTGATATCGAAGGCTATGAAAGAAAAGAAGCACGGGTTTGGGGCAAAATTTCCGCCGGGTATCCTCGATTTGTCCGCAACCGTTTGGTGCAAGAAGCCGCTCAACGAGCCGCCCAAAAATACCTAAGGGCAGGCGAGTTCTTTCCCGTCGTTTCTTTAAAATCAGCGCAAGCCTTATTAAAGTGGGCAGGAATTTTAAACGCACAAGTGGATCAAGAGGCAGATTGGGTTTTGATTTCGATACCTACTGGGCCGGCTGCAGAAAAATTAGCCAAACTCATTCAACATACCGGCACACTGATTTCCTCACGCCAAGCCGAAGCTTATTTAAAAAACCTACCACGTCGGGAAAACGCGACCGCCACGGAAAAAATTAAATCTTTTTGTGCACCCTATTTAGCCCAAGCACAGGTTGAAAATATTCTAATTTCACTCTCAGGAATGAATGCTGCCTATGCGGCGGTGACAGCAGTTAATCAGATCCAAAATCCTAAGGGTAAAAATCTATGGATACAATTGGGCTGGCTTTATGTCGATTCGGCGAAAATTTTAGAAAAAAATAGTTCGACCGAGCATATTTTAATAAAAAATATTCAAGAGCTCGATAAGGTTGAGCAGATTTTAAAAGAGGGAAGGGTGGCGGGAGTTTTTGCCGAAGCCCCTAATAATCCTCAACTGGAAACTCCGGATATTCCGAAACTCCGAGAGCTCTGCGACCAGTATGATGCAAAACTGATTTTGGATCCTAGTGCGGTCAGCATCGCCACGCTCGATCTTTTACCTTATGCGGACATCGTCTGCTCTAGTTTAACTAAGTACACGGCCAGTGAGGGCGATGTGATGGCAGGAATTTTAGCCGTCAATGAAAACAGGCCTGACGCAGCTCAATTAATTAAGGAGGCTAAAAAGATTATCGAGCCATTACATCCCCTCGATACTGAGGTCTTAGCACATCAAATCGTAAAGTTAGAAGAAGTACTCCAAAAAATAAACGTGAGTGCTACGACGATTGCTCAGTATTTATCTCAACACCCTTCGATTGCTTTAGTTAGAACTGCTGAAACTGTTGCCACAAAAACCAACTACCAGAAACTAAAAAGAGCCGGCGCGGGGATTGGTTCACTCATCACGGTGGAACTTAAAAAAGAGATGAGAGGCGTATATGATAAACTAGAGTGTGTGAAGGGACCAAGTTTTGGCTTAGAGTTTACTTTAATTTCCCCTTATTTATGGCTGGCACATTTCGATGAGGTTACGACTGATGCTGGAAGAGAGGAGATTCGCTCTGCGGGATTGGATCCCGATCTTTTAAGAATTTCCATTGGGCTGGAGCCGGTAGAGGAGATTTTGGATATGTTAGAAAAAGCCCTTAAATAAAAAACCCACCGAGAGGGTGGGTTTACTTTTTAGCTTTCTTCTTCGATATGATCATCAACTTCGTCTGGATCTACCGCACCCACCTTTTTACCATCCGTTTTTTTAGCTTCACGGGCCTTGACCATTTTTTCTCTAAAGGCCTGACGCTCTCTGGCGGAAATTTTAGCCGCTTCGGGGTCGAGTTTGTTTAACTGTTCATCAAAGATTTTACGATAAACCTCATCAGAATTGGTAGATTTCGTCCGCGCCTGTTTGTACTCAGCAGAAACCTTAACCCACTGAGCGTGGTCAGCCTTAGCTTGTTGTTGCGCCGTTAAAACTTCGGGAATTTCATTAACGCGCTTTTTTGCCTCAACGAGGTGTTCATGATCTGAGTCAACGCTCTTAGCGGATGCGCCTTTGGGCGTGTCCATAGGTTTGGCAATAAGAGGAGTGGTGAAAGCTCCAATCAAGAGAAGAGTGGAGAGGAGGGGGAGTGATTTGTGCATAGGATTTAGTAATCACCGTTGAGAAAAAGTACGCTGGATAATATTTCAATAATGACCTTGTGGTGTTGACCCCATGAATAAACCCCCGGGTGTAGTTCTGAGTATTCCACCCTTCGTCGGTCATATTATTCAGTCTAAACTTGTGAATAGGCGGTAAATAAAGAATGTCAGCCCATGCGTAATAAACTGATTATCGAATGTGTCGGCACCTTCTTTCTCTGCCTGGCTGCTATTCTCGCTACAAATCCCCTGACGGTGGCCGCTGTTTTGTGCGCCATGATTTATATGGGCGGAAATATTTCCGGCGCTCATTATAATCCCGCCGTATCGCTAGCAGTTTTTTTACGTAAAAAACTTACGATCAAAAGACTGTTTGGGTACATGGCAGTTCAATTTTTAGCTGCACTGCTCGCAGCTATCGTGGTGGGAATTTTACACGGGCATTCGGCCGAGCGTTCAAAAGATATTGTCGATGCACTTGGTGAAAGTCCCATGCTGGGCGCTGGAATTGGTTGGTTTGGTGAAGTGGTAGGCACGTTTGCCTTAGCCTTCGTGGTATTAATGGTCGCGACATCGAAACGCACCGCGGGGAACAGTTATTTTGGGGTAGCGATAGCTCTAACTGTATTTGGTGTTGGTAGTATATTTTCACCACTAAGCCTGTCTCTTAATCCGGCCGTCCAAGTCGCCAATGATACAGTGGGTATTATGGGTGCACTTAATGCCGACGATTCTGTGTTAAAGGCCCTCTCTCAAGAAGCTACACTTCTAGCCCACGGACTTCCCCGAACTGCATTAGACATATTCTTCATGTTCCTGGGTGGGTCTGCCGCCGCACTCTTGTTTGTTAAAATGTTTCCTGAGGATAACTAAAACAACACACGATGAAGGCTTGCTGGTCTCGTTAATTTACACAGTTTCGAATTATGGATCTACTTATAAAATCACATAAACATTACGGTACTTTATTACTCGCTTTGGTATTAGCAGTAATCGTGGTGACGCTACTCAAGGGGCCCAAACCAGTATTTCAAAGAATAGTGGCGGTCTTAGTAGACATTAATTTAGTCGTCGGTCTGGCAACAGCCTGGTTTACACACCGCCCATTCTCACTACTTCATCCTATATTTGCTCTCGGAGCGGTTGGGTTACTTCATGCGAGCGCCAAAAGCGATAATGGCTCCAAGGTTATAAAATGTTTCTCGATTGCACTCGTTTTACTCATTGCAGTTTGGGCTGTTAATGCTCCGTGGGGTCAACGTTACATCGGTCAGATATGGATGTATAATTTCTCTGCCCAAAGCGTCCCAGTTGCTCCTGTAGCACAATAATTGTCACGAGTTTGACTCACTTAAGTTATGGCTCTCGTTGACCAAGTCGCGAGAGGCTATAAACCTTAAGCTTAATAATAATGCTACGGCTCGCCCTCAATATGCTTTTTGGAGACACCGCTAAGTTGGCGATGCTTCTTTGCGGGTTAGCTTTCTCGGCGCTCTTAATGGCACAGCAAACATCGGTGTTCTTCGGAATCATGAGTTGGACATATACGCCGGTGGTCAATATTCGTGCGCATGTATGGGTGAGCGATTCGATGGTTGAACAAGCCAACGATGCCAAGCCGATGCGCGATACAGAATTAGGTAGAGTCCGTTCTGTCGATGGCGTTGCTTGGGCCGCCCCATTACACACTTCATTTTTACAGGCACGCATGGTGGATGGTAATTTCAAATTAATTACGATGGTTGGAATTGATGCGGACACTTTTGCGGGTGCACCTGCTCAGCTGAGTCAGGGTCAAATCGACGACTTACGTCTTCCTAATACAGTAATTGTTGACGAGTGGGGCGCACAATTGATGGGCCATCAGGTTAAAGGTCCTGACGGAAAAATAACTACCGTGCCACTTAAGCCCGGCGATGTTTTTGAAATTAATGATATCGAAGCCCGCGTTGTCGGAATTTGTAAGGTGCGTCGTGCATTTACGGGCGGCCCATTTGTTTATACTACATATGATAGAGCAAAGTCTTATACCCTAGGTGCTCGTAGAACTTTAAGTTTCATGTTGGTTGAGCCAGTCGCAGGTGTAACGCCAACGGAACTTTGTCAGCGCATTGAAAATGAAACGGGACTGAAAGCTTGGACGTCGGATACGGTAATATGGGACTGGACGGAACGCAGTTTGGCGCGAGCAACTTTTTGGTGGTTCTGGAAAAACACCGGAATTCCTTTTTCTTTCGGTACCGCAGTAGCGCTTGGACTTTTCGTGGGGATAGCGATATCTGGCCAAACTTTTTATTCCTTCGTTTTAGAAAACCTAAAATATTTTGCCGCCATTAAGGCCATGGGCGCCAGCATGCGTGTTTTATCGGCTATGTTATTTGTTCAAGCTACCACCGCCGGCTTAATTGGATTTGGCTTAGGCGCGGGAATGGCACAGGCTATTGGACGGGTCATGATCGAAAAAGGTATGCCGCCGTTTGTGATGTTTCCCCAAATTTTAATTGCGACTCTGGTGCTCACGATGGGCATTAGTTTTGTTTCCGCAATTATTGGCATTATTAAGGTATCGCGTGTGGATGCCGCCACCGTTTTCCGAGGATGACCCCGACAATCGCAGTTGCTGCCCGCCAGGTAGATATTTCTTTTGGATCAGAAGAAGCCAAAGTGATTGCGCTCAATCACACCGATTTTTCAGCACACACGGGCGAGTTGATTATGTTGGTGGGTCCATCGGGTTGTGGTAAAACAACATTACTTTCGGTGATTGCGGGAACCTTAACTCCGCAGTCTGGAGAAATTGAAGTATTTGGTCAAAGACTTGATGGATTAAGCCAAGAAGAGTTAACGACTTTTCGCCGAAAAAATCTCGGATTTGTTTTTCAGTCCTTTAATTTAATTCCAACCCTATCGGTGGTCGAAAATGTAATGATACCTTTATTAATCCAAGGTGCTAGCCACGCGGCAGCTAAAAAGAAAGCGATAGAGATTTTAGAAAAGGTTGGTTTAAAAGGAAGAGAAGAGGGGAAGCCCAATGCACTTTCTGGAGGCCAACAACAACGTGTGGCTATTGCCCGAGCCTTGGTACACGAGCCACCCTTATTAATTTGTGATGAACCAACCTCGGCGCTCGATAAAGATACTGGTGCACAAATTATGGAAATGATTCGTGCTCTCTCTCGTGCACCCAATCGTTGTGTCGTGGTGGTGACTCACGACTTTCGAATTTTTAAATACGCCGACCGT
>Ga0114962_10000860_pt1 | contig 26367 bp, 13 predicted proteins | sample C_130820_MF_Meta_FD_87017 | JGI IMG/M metagenome (GOLD analysis project Ga0114962, IMG submission 87017) | Freshwater microbial communities from Lake Croche, Canada to study carbon cycling - C_130820_MF_MetaG | ecosystem: Environmental > Aquatic > Freshwater > Lake | place: Lake Croche, Canada... | reverse complement strand
GGGTTTGTTACAACCCGTACTCCAAAAATATCATTAAACGTTGAAGGTGGTGTTTGTGATTTTAAATCATCAACGTATTTTTTAGTAGTGTAGTCATTAGATTGAACAGGATCCGGTCCCTTTAAAAAGCCTTGCATTGTGTCACCGGCACGGTTAACTTTACCGCTCAGCCCCGCATCTAAATCATCATACGTAGCATATACCGTTAAATCAATTGCTCCAAACGCTTGTTCAACCTTAGTATCAACATACAGCTTATTTGCTATATGCATATTCTCAACTGGTGAGTTTTGTAAAGTACCGAATCCTGGTAAATAAGTTGCGGCTTTATTGTCTGTATTCGACACTCGCAGTGTTTCTACATTATTTGCAAAAAGAGAAACAGTGTTTACATCATATAAAAACATCCCCGAATTTGTGCTTGATACAAACGTAAAACCTCTTTGATGGGTCGGTGAATCGGGCAACCCCGGAGCTGTTCTTTGTCCCGCTGCCACAATCGTGCCTAAAGCATCGACCGCTCCGTCTTTTGTGACTGTTAATGTATCTGTAGCGCCATTAGATATTTGCAACGCTAATCCTTGACCTGTCTGAGTAATACGAACACCACTGCTTGTTGTAGCGGAATTAATAACAACGCGACCGTTTGACGTTAGCGCTGTACCTGTAGCGGAATTACTACCAGTTGTTATGCTTGTATTAGCAATAAGATTAGGGGTAGTTAGATCACCTGTCATTACGCTACCCGCAATTTTTACGTAATCTTTTAATGATTCAAGTAAATTACGCAACGCAAGCGTTACTACGCTTATTGCAGCTGAAGTAAATTCTGTAGTAGCTACCTTGGTACTACTGTCCCCCGCAGGAGGAGTGACAGCTATGGTATTTCTACTAAACGCAGCGTCACAATCAACCAAAAATTTCATAGTATACGATGAATCGTATGATCCTATATGCACATCTCCCTGTGCTGATACCCTCATACGCTCTCTGCTGCCTTGAAAAACTATAATACCTAAATTAGGGTTAGTTTGTTGAATATTGCTGTTATCAACTATAATACTACCGCCGATAGTAATTTGCCCTGGAGTATATATATTACCTGTTGCAGTACTAAATGTAATACTATTACCATTAGTATTATGCTGAATAGCAAAACCGTCGCTTACTTTCAGAGATGTGTTATAACCTGTACCCACAGCACTTGGCCATATTTCACTAACACCCCCATTATTAGGTAGTACAAGACTACCGCCAATACGTGTTCTACCCTCGATATTTAGTCTATAGTCAGGTGAAGCTGGTACATTAATACCAACATTAGTGTTAGGCTGTGACGCAAAAGTTACAGGTCCAATCATTACACCACCGGATAAAGGTAAAAAACGTAAATTATCTGTATTTACGTATAAATTATTATTAGGCGCTATTTTGATTGTAAAATCATCTACACTTACATCTGTTGATCCATCAGGCGCAACATTTAATGCATTTCTCACGCGAATTGCACCCAAACTGCCCTTAGTGTACGCAATTTTAGGATTCCACCACGCATCGACAAGCGATGCTGACAGGCTTGCAAGGTTATCGTTAATAGTTTTACGCGAATTACCTACGCAATCTGATGCTAAAATAGTTGTGATTTGTGGATTTTTCATGCTGGTTACTAGGAGCAGGTATTATTAAAATATTTATACAAAGATGTGAGGTTTACCCAAAGATAATTAAGACATCTATTAATAACAGCGCTAGATACAATTTCATTTTGACCAATAAAAATCTGTTCTTTTGTGTACATTGGCAATGTATACTCGTTACATGTATTACTATATTTGTAAATTAAACTAGCTCTAAAAAGCTCAATATTATCCCACATCCGTTGAAAACACTTATTGTACACCCAATCTTGTACAAATTCACTAGGCTTAATACACATTTCATTAGTATTCCAGTATTGCGCGGCTAAATTATTAGTAGTACTATCAACAACCATGGTATCTATATATTTAACAATAAAATCATTAGTGAGTACATAAAAATTACGGTGGCTGTCGTGATATACATTAATAATGTTTTTAGCACATACTTGATCCAATAACATTTTACTGAAAATAAGACCGGTACGAAAATACCGTACAACGCTTGTTGATGTACATATGTATATAATCTCTTTATTAAAATTTGTACGTATACGCACAGGCTGGTCCACCACACTGATTTTATAGCTATCTATTATTTTATCTTGAATAATACTATAAATATCTACACGGGTTTTGTACAGTAAATGAACATTATTAGTACTATCAACAGTAAGGGAAATAGGAGCTTCAGAAAATGTCACTGTACGAAGCCACTCACCCCGAGCTGTATACATTTTAATACAGCTATTGCCGTAATCGTTTACAAATACATTTGAGTAGTTATCTATAACTAAATCTGTTGGATTGTTAAATTTATACTTTGATTGCGCAGCTCCTAGCCCGTGCATTACAAAAGCCTTGCCCCATTTATCAATATGATTCTTTTTATAAAAAAAGCATGCTACTCCATTATTACCCTGGTCACATACATATACTCTATCTTCTATACCCGATGCAATTGCGGTAATTTTTGAGAATGCTATATCTTTATCAATACCGCCTATAAAAGGTAATATCGGCGTAGATATTAAGTCTGTTTGTGATGTTTGTATTTGAGTACTTGTAGCTACAAATAAAATTTCATCTTTCACAAACATATCTTTATACACGCAGTTTGTATTAAACGCGACACAAGGTAGATCGTTTACAAAACTACTAAGGCTCTCAACGTTAACGTGCCATCTTGCACCAAACATACAATCATCATTATCAATAAGCTGTGAACGTGCCATTAAATCTACAATAACGTTATTAATAACATCTGTACTCGCGGTAAACACATTAGTGTAAAAATTACATACTAAATCTGCCCACAAGCTGCTGTCTTTATAACCGCTTTCAAAATTGGTATCAACAAGCTGATCCCACTTAACAGGCTCATACGCATCCTCTACACATTCTACGTCCTGCCACTTCCAGTTATGTACATGCCTTTTCGGCGCGGGTAACCCACACTTAGCTGCATCCCAAGTGCTGCACAACATAAACGGAGAATCAACCTCGTTATCACTCACCATCATAGCCCACGTAGCTCTACTAAAGTTGTACTGAGCGCGCGACCACGTCCAATTACCCGACCCACAGTTTAGTGCCCCTTCCAGACCGTCTATACCATACCACCCAATAAACTCTATATTATCTGGCTGATAATACAAAGTTTTATGCTGCATATATGTCAAGTTTTCACTTAAATTTAAAATTGTTTTATTAAAAGTTTCACTCGTTAACCATTCATTAGGTAATATTCTCGGCTGTACTGAATATGGTGGGTCGAAAACAAGACTATGCTTGCTGTAAAGCTCTTCATCTACGTTATCATATTCGTTAACTACATGAACAAGATTATGAAAGGTCTTAGTAATAGGAACTTTTGATATATCTGGTGATATAAACGCAGAAAGAGTAATATTTTTATTACCTATTGAAGTGTATTCTATTTCAAAAAAGTCAGGTATTTCGTTTTTAGCGTAATCTAAAATAATACCATCATCAAAATCCACTACCAGTCGTACAAGTCGCTCTGGTAGGCTTATTAAACTGTCTATGCGCGCTTTATATATCATTTGACTTTAATATGTATTTATTAGGTGCGTATACTGTTACATTTGGAGCTATATAAGTATAAACCGTAAGCACTTGCTTGACACGAAATGGCTCGCTTGCGACCCAATCATTTGCTTGTGATGCTGCAAAAAACGGTTTAATATTAGTAACAACATCAGCTGTTACTGTTATTTTAAATTTATCATCCGTCTTAAATCCTACGTGATATGCCTGTGACGTTTGCCCATCAGCTACAATAGGCATAATAAGGCTTTTTATAAATTCGGGATTTGTGTCTGAAAGCGTAACGGCCCATGCTTCATGTCTTATAGACCAAATCATATTACTAACCGTATGAGTTAAAGGTGACCGATAAACTGATGTCAGCGGGTCAGTATCTTCACTTCTCCATCTTTTAGGGAACTGACTTTGCTCTGAGCACATCATACTAACCCACGTACATGGCATAAAATTAGCGTCTTGTTTGTTACCGTTTTCAAACGTATTCCAGCGCCACACAACACCGTATTTATCATAACAAGGATCAAGATGATCCTCGCGTGAGATAATATCAAACTGTAAATTAAAAAATAATTCAGACTCACCTTCAATAACCACAGGGTTGGGGATGTCTGTTTTTAATCTCGATACCAATGACCTTGGGTAAGGTAATATATGAATATTATCACGGTACCTTGTATTAATATTACTACTTGACGTATTATAATAATAACTATATTGTGTTAGTTGACCGCTTACATCATCGTAATAATACTTTGGTGCAGCTGAATTTAGTAAAGTACCAGGTCTTGTTACCATTAATTCAACCGGTAAAGTAGCAGCGGCACTTGGTTCAGTTGTAAGTGTAATGCTTGATGCAGATGAAGAAATAAAATTAGTTGACGAGCCATTAACAACCCATGTATATCTGTACTCAGGTTTGGGTGATACAGCTCGAAAAGATATCATATCAGTGTGACCTTCGCCGTAAAAACTTACTGACTGGGATAAAAAATAATTAGAGTCACTAAGATCAACAGCATCATATTCATCTGTAGTAAAGTAATACTTGGGCCAACTGACGTAATCCGCTACCGGTAACGCACTTAAAAAAACAGCCGTCATTGTTGATGTGTATGTGTGTGCAGCGTCCCAACCAACACTACTGCCAGTACACACCATAGTAATCACATGAACACTTTCATTGCTACTATCAAGATATGATGTATTGTGCGGGTTGTACGTAACCCGCGAGCCATTATTAATAGTATAATAACAAGTATACACATCCGGTAAAGCAGCAGCTCGTATTTGTATAGGGTAAACCGGTCTTGTTTCTCTTAAAAAACAAGAACTGTTAATAGTATTTTCATTATTAACATAAAAATTGAGCTTGTAGTCAGAACTACTCATGGTTATGTATTATTTAATACCATATATCAATCCCACTCTATACTTAATAATTCTGTATATGCAGGTTGTGTCTCGCTTACAGCGTTACGTATATAATCTTCAATTAACATTTTTATATTATCGGGTATATTATTCATTAAGTTTTTAATACGTATTTTGTAAAAATTACTCTGCGCCCCTGGTATTTTATTTTGAAAAAATCTATCTACTCCTTCAATATACTGAATAGGTGATGTAGGTATATTCCACGTTAATGAATTTGCGCGAAAATAAGCTCTTCTAAATAACATTAACATATGCGGTAGTATTGCATAGTTATACACTCTAAAATCATCAAAAAAACCATTGTAGTAAATATTGTTGCATAAAACTTCACTATTCAAGCTCTTCTTTTTACCGTTACTTGTACCCACAAAGATTGAATTGCATGAATCAAAATTAATAAAATAATTTGGTTCAATATTTAATGTTTCTCTGAGCTTACCATCAAGATACACATTAAACACATCGTCTTTTAAAATAATACATACATGATGCCATTGATTATTATATAATAACTCTCTTGCTAAATTAATATACATCTTCTTGAAACCGCTAGTATTAATATTTCGCAGCGATACATTCACTTGTAGTGTTTTTTTTGTGTTAAATACGCGGTCCCAGTTATACCCCGTGAAGTCACCTAATGTAGATATTTGTAAATTTGCACGGGAATCAATTGCTGTGTTTGTAGTGCGGTACGGTAAATAAGTTACATCAACAAGTTCACCTACACTGTTTAATTCAAAAACTGAACGATCAAGTGCAGACACAAGCACTGGTATATAAACTAGCTTATTATCTTGTTTTCTACGTCTATACACAAATGATAGATACCGCGCACATAAAGAACTAAGAGTGTTTATTTCTTCATTAAATTCACCTACTTCCGCGGTACTTACAATCGTGTAATTTTTATTTACAATAGTAATTTTATTTTGATCATGTAACACCCATACTCTACCACTTGGGTCTATTGCGATGTTAGTACATATTTTATTTTTAAAGAATTTATTAATAGTATCAAATGGAACTGTTCCTATACGCAATCTACCTCTTGCATCCACCGCCCACATATTGTCTTGATCATCAAATATAGCTGCGATGTCACCGTCATTAATATACCTCTCATTTGACGATGTGAATAATATATGAGTATTCTTATCACAATAACGTTTATGAAATACTGGCGATATCAACTCGTCATTAACTTGTACTATACACTCCTTACAGGTTACCCAATAATTATTATCACCGTCAACAAATATATTATAAATTTCAGTAATAGGTATAAATTCGTTAATATTAACACCAAACGAACTTAGATTTAGTATTAAGTTTTTTTGTGCTCCATTATGATCTATTTTTTTAATTTGTTTTTTAACACTATCTGCAACAATTAAGTCTTTATTACGGTCCATCGTAATACAGGTAGCGTTTATACCAGTGTCAGTATAAAGATTAACGGTTGTGTAATTGTGAATATTATTATTAAAACAAAATAAATTATTATAAAAAGCATCACTCACAAAGAAATAAGGAGTGTACTTTGTGTCATTATAGGATATTTGAAAGCCGCCGTCAAATAAGTTACCCACTATTTGAGAGCTTGCTACATCGTCCCAATCTTCAGCTCTAATCCAGCACATTGTCGTAAACTCGCGTTCATTGAGATAAGAAGTATTAAAGTTAATATTATACTCTGTATAATCAGTATTGTTAAAATCTAAAAAGTTACGATCAACCTCTCCTACAAAAGCTCTTGATGCGACAGTCTTAGAGCTGAAATTTGATATATTAAGAGCGTTGTTATAACCGCTTAAATCTTGTGAATCTTTTTTCCAATCTGTGTAATGTAATCGAATACCTTTATCACCAAATGACCCTGATAGTGTATCAATAAGAGTCGATGCAGTTTTTTCACCTATGTGATAATATCGATACATTACGCCGGACTCAAAGCATTTGTCTGAGACTACATCTTTAAACACACTTTCTTCATCAATAGTGTAACCTACATTGACGTAATCACCAATAACATGTTGTTCAAGTGCAATATGACCTGGCCTATAATACCTATCCAACCAAACAGGTGATTCACCCGACGCACTATAAAGCCACGTACACAACCATTCACCTGTTTCGGGGTAGGAAGTAACGCCATATGGCGTTTCATTACCATATCCCATACGATTACTATAGACTCTATCCGCTAAAGCGGGTATCGGTCCTGCTGTAGCACCGTCCTCAATTAAACCGCTTGATGAAATAGGAGTAGTAGCTGCAAAATAGGGAAAGTGAAAAACAGTGTGGTCATCTTTATTTAGAATTTGTTCAGTTGTACGTGCCTCATACCCCAAAAAAATGTTTTCAAAGCCGTTTTGTTGTTCTGTGCCTGTAAATATTTTATAATATTTCCGTGTTGTTAAATCTTTCATATTATACCGTTTTCTGTGAACGTTATTACACCTTTACTTGTAATAATTGATGCATTTTGAGGGTATTCAATCTCATCTATTGTTTCGTTTATATTACTATTAATATTATCAATATTAATACTCGCTCCTGTGGGTGTAAAATTATTTTTGAGATTAGCAATATTAAGACTTACATTATTGCTTTTAATAATTTTGTCTACCGGGAAAGACACCAAAAAGTTATTTACAGCACTTAAAACATTTTTAGGCTCAACAGTTGAGTTTAATTCTCTGTCTTGCGCACTCATAAAATATGTTACCCATTTATTCTGCTCAACAAAATCACGGTTACTTACAGGCAGTGACTGTTTCTGTATACGAAATAAATATGGTTGTAGTGGCACGAGACCGAGTACGCACCCTGTGAGCATCAGTGTATTATCTGCACCTACGCACAAAAATCGCTCTCCGCTGCTAGTCATCGTGTGCAGCGTAACTACCTCACTACTAACAAAATTAATAGTAAAAACATATAAGCTTTCATCCATGTATACCAAATCCTTCTTTTTAGCCACATATAACGAATACGGGTAATCTGTAGATACTGCAACAGGTGCTCCGTCAAATGTTATTTGCACTTTATTGGAACCTTTAATTATTTTTGATACATTAAAAATAGATCGAGCACTCGACGTTTTAAAAACTTTATCCTGGGCGTTGTATGATATATACTCTGATTCTGAATATGTAGGCTGAAATGAAACATCTATAGGTATATCCCCAAATGTATATTCTTCGTTTTCGCCGTGTATATAATTGTTAAGTTTTTGAATATCTGTCAAAACTAAACATGTGCTGTTATTAAGACTTACATCATTTGCATTTTTGAATATACTATATTCATTTACACTTAAACCGTTATTATAAAAGTTTGTTTCTTTATTAATATGTATAGTTTTAAAATCTTGATAACTAAAAGATATAGGAACAAGACCTTGCAAATTATTAATTGATATTGTCGTCATACCTGTATGTCATCTTTAGAGTTAGTTGTGATGTGTGCGCTCTTATTTGCTAACAATGCATCATTACTATGATCCACTGTAACTGTAGTAACTGTATTTAATATCATTTCTTGATAAAGCACCCCATTGTTACCATTAGTTTTTGATATCTTACCAGGGTAATTTCGTATTTTATTAGTAGGTGTATTTACATCTAAATTAATAGTAGAATACATTTTGTTTGTAATATATTCATCTACTTCAATCTTTAGCCCTCTTGAAGACACGAATTCTTTATCTACAACATCGATATTATTTTCTGTTGTAAAATTATGAAATGTGACACTATCATTAAATTTTGACACTAAGCCTATTTTTTTGTTTTCTGCTCGTATTTTAAACGGTACTAAACTATCTTTTATTGGCATAAGACTAATAGGACCAAACTGAGTTGATGCGCTATCTGATGTATTTGTATTTGCACTATAAGCTGTAAGTGACGGGTAAAATACAACTTTATTATCTATCGAATTGTATGCATGTACTATATCATAATTGCGTGGGTCAAGAGTGTCATTGGCAAACGCATCATTGTAAACAGCAATACCGCTTTGAACAAACTGTAACGCATTGCCGCGCGTTACAGTTATTAGATTGCTACCATCACCAAAATCATATGTAATTCGATCAAATGAAAAACTACCAGCAACGCATCCAATAGGGCTCACAATTGCAGATGCTGGGTGTTGTGTAGTACTGCTTGTTGTACAAAAAATATTAGCTTGCGGCGGTATCTCTACAACAGTAATAACACAACGTGGGTTAACTACTTGAGTGTACACCGCACTTGGGGTTGTGTTGTATGTTAACTCAACACACTTTGTATCAGTCGGGAGCCCCTGGTTTTCCCAGGTCTTTGCAAGAGTACCGCCGCGAGTTGTCTGGTACCACTTGACCCGCTTGTTTGCAGGCGCTGAAGACAACATCGATACCCATGACCAGTTGTGACAGTACCGATCCACACACCCGTCAACATTAGCCCACGTCTTTGAAACTCTCCCGTACCTTGAATCATACCACGTTAAATTATTTGACTGCCCTCGTTTTGTGTCTAGCCAGCGCCACTGTTTACCGCCACTGACACACACTCGCTGTGCTGGATCATTGATTGCTGTATTTAAAATATTAAAGTCTTCGCGGGCAATATATGAAGCTATATAAACACCCGGCATAACATATGCGTGTGACACACGCGGCACTTTTGTTTGGTTATCACTATTAATAATTATTCTGTTCTCTGCAGTGTTGTAATAATCACCAAAATCCCATGTGTATGACGTATTTAAAGTAGAACTCACCGCTGATCCCTGTGCAACATGAACGCCGCCGGTTGCAGTAAAATCTGCTCTTACGTATGGAGCGTAGCCCGATATTGCAATAATACTTGTACCGTCCCACATCATATCATCAACACCCGGTACGCCCTTGTCCCAACTATATGTTGAGTTAACTGTTGTAAAAGACTGTATATTAAGTGTAAACATATTATATTGCGTTAACGGTTACTGAGTTATAAAGAAATACTTCTGTTGTGCTATCAACATACCTATATTTAAAGTTAATATAATAAATTTTAAACTCTCGAGGGGTGAAATGTAAAATATTATTCTGTATGTAGCAATCAGTGGATTCATTATCTATTAAAATAGTTACAGCTACGCGGTGATTTTGATGCTGCGCATTAATAAGAGGTATCTTTAATTCGATGTCTGTTTTACCGCTAACATGTAAAGCAGATTGATCAATAACAGGTATATTACTATACGGTGTAGATTTACTGTACACTGTAATATCTTTAACGACTGTTGTGTTATTAGGATCTAAGGTTATATTAACAAAAGTATCTACTGTTTTATTATCACCAAATTTATACTCGCCTATAAAACCCGCCAAACAAATAACAAGATAATTTGAATCGCTACATATAACCGGTTTTAAGTTAGTATGAAAGTTTATTTTTGTTAAAATATTTGATAGATTAATATCCTTAGTGACATTAAGAGGTTTAAGATTATTTTCAATTGTGTCGTATTGAATCACCTCAAGTTCGTTGAAATTGGCAATTACAGCAATGTACAAAAAGCGTAAATCTTCCGTCATCCACGGCAAGCTTGTAATTGTAATTCGATCTAAAGTAGTTGATCCACTAGGTAAAGTGAACGTTACATTACCCTGTAAGTTTATAAACCGTGCTGCGTTGTACGTATTACTTAAATTATCAAGATTTATATCATATGAAACTTTTTCAAAACAAATAAAATCATCTAACTGAATATACAATATATCTAAAAATACATCAAAATGTATAATATCACTACCAATTAATTTACCGTAGATATATAAACTATTTTCTGTATCGTATTTTGTAAAAACGTCTTCCAATATAACTTCTGCTGTACCAATAGTATTACCGCACGTCTTTACCCATAATTTTCCGCCATCAAAAAAACCGTCCTTGTATAAACCGTACTGATTACCGAATACATCTGACGCCCAGTTGATTAAACGTTTACTATCTCGTTGTAAAATTTGTCTCTTGGCCCAAGTATCAACATTTACAAGTTGGGTTGCGTTAGCAAACTCATAGATATCTGTGTCCCAGGTCGTGCCATCATTTACCCACGGGGACTGTCTACTATTGGGCAGTAATATACCGTATTGCACACTTTGTGCGGATTCATACGATGATTGATATGGTATAAATTTTTGGTAATTTTTTGCAATATTCTTTTTTACGTTACCCGCAGCAGCCTGTGATTCCACGGGCTCTTTCACCCAAGTGCTGTCTTCAGCAATTACCTCAAAGCCGTGCGCCAAATTATACACATCATTACTAATAATTGCACCAGCGCTTAATACTGCACTGCTCAAGGAGTAGCTTTCACTCACAGCGTTTGTAATACCTATTTTTTGTGGTGTGTAGTATGTACCAACGTCTGCTGCAGAATATAGATCATACACGTTCGGGTAAGTGGCAATAGCGGGCGTAATTGTATTGATTATGTTTAACCAAGGCTGTTGCGCTGAAAGAAACAATTGCAAGCTCTGCGACGACGCTTGTGTCGTATCGGTATTTGTTGCTGTAAGGAAAAAATTCCACGAAAACACTTCATGTGCATTATAAAAAATCTCTTGAGGGTAATTATAAACCGACGTTTCAAAAACAATATCTGATGGATTATGTGTAGCAGAAACTACAAGTGTCTCTAGATTAACATCTAATTCTGACGATAAATTAAACACTTTACTATCAAATAATATTTCATTCCACACAACCCTTGGTTTGAGTTCCAATAATGTTATTGGCTGTTGCCAAGATATTACTCGTTTATGCGCGTTAATAATATGTATATACGAATTGTACTTTAATACTATATCTGAAAAATCTGGCTGAGTATGTATGTTTGCTTCAGCATCAAATTGCTTTAACGACCCCCAGCTAATAGCTGTCTTAATTGATGTGTCAGCTTTGGCCCAAAACGGCCTTGCTCCTAAACTCAAACCATCCCAACGAGATAAAGAATAATTCCACCCTTTAAGATTTGTGTTAAAAATAAACCCGCATGTATTATATTGTAAAGCTGTAAGTGAGTCAGTGTATGCGTAAGGTGATATAGCAGTGATTGGTGGTATATTATTAAATACATACGGTGTAGACGTCGTTGCACCAATAGCACTTAATATTGCATCAAATGTTTGAAATGAACTTAAAACTTGTGCTGTAAGAGATATAGTATACACACCAGTAATATCGGGTACAAATGTTGCTAAAATAGTATTATCAAATATCTCCACCGCGAGATCGGGGCGAGTGATAACCCACTTTGCATCTATAACGCGCGATGGATCAAACGGCGGATCCTGCTGAGACGGGGTATAAGTTGTAGGTGATGGCAAGGTAACAACAACAGGTGTTCCACTTCCAATTGTAATGTAATCAAAGCTCGACCATACACTACCTCTGTTTTCTTCAACTTGTTTTATACTCGACACCGAACCAACAGATGAAAAACCAACCGTGCTTGTGCGCTTGTAGTTTATATAATTACCCGGGTATAAGGTAAATGCACTCGGTGTTGAAGTGTTTTTTGACCAACTACCGTCAATATCGTCTTTTGCGAGTGACACCCATTTAATATATTGTGAATTATATGAATGGTTATAAGATTTTCGCAAAAACGGCATCACACTTATACTAGGATCAATATCATTATAATTTACTCGCGTGTATTGATAGCAACAACCTGCGCTTAGTATAAAATTATTAGACCATACACCATCCCCCCATGTGTTTGTAGGTGACATATACCACGCAAAATTTACGCTTGTGCGATAATCTTTAGAATCTTTACCCTTCCATGTTGATATATTAAACGGCGACACTGGGTTGACAAGAGCAATACTATCAGCCATTCTATTATTATCATCAAACGTAACACCGTTGTGACCAAAGCAAGTATAATTAGGTTGATGACATGTACAACTGCTTGCTTCTTTATAACGTGTACTGTATAAAAACGGACAGCTTGTATCATGCTGTAAGTTATTGAATACATCGCTTAATAACGTGTTTTGTCCTGTCCACACAAAGACTGATGTCTCGCCAGCATTAACGCGCAAATTTAACCCCAATTGAGGTACATAATACACATCTGCGCCCTTGATGGTTGACCCACTTAACCACGCTCCTTCAATAATTGTATCGTCGGGGTTTACATAACTCGCTATTTTATAAATTTTGTCTGCTGATGATATATCCGCCCCTGCAGTCATACCATAGTGCATATTTGCAGATAGTACAGCAGGCGCGCACGTATTATTAGTGATTACTGGTATATCATCAACATTAATACTCGATGTCATTAATGTATAAGGCCATAAAATAATATTATCAGCAGATACGGATATTGGTAAATCGGTATTATTAAAACGATACAGCCATGATTCATTGCGGTTACCCGAATACATTGACGCGTTCACTGACGGTAAAGTATCCCACGTACGCACTTTATCTGCTTGATTGTAGTCAACAGCAGCGTATAGATAATTATCGAGCGTTGAATTGTTTAATTTAATATCAACACTTGTGAGTGTAGGGGCTTTATAATCCCAGTATTTCGTTTCAATTGCTGTTTTTACACTTTTATCTAAAAAATTAAAACTCGATTGCGTCGCAAATGATTGACCCGTCCACGGAACGTCAACAGAGCTCAAACCAAAACCAGGGTAAGGGAATTTAAATATTGTATTGATGTCTCCTTTAATGTCTGCCTGCATTAATGGGTGTGATGTAATATATGTATAAGATGTTAACCATGCACCTTGTACACCTTTCTCTGTTTTTACAAAAATAGTATCAGCTGTACTAATACTTTCTCCGGGGTTGGCTCGTTCGCTTAACCCAGATGATGATAACGGTACATTATAATACTGTGTTTTATTTGATGTTAAATACGGTCCATGAGGCCAATATAAAAAGTTTTTACCTTTAGCAAAATCAAGCGTGTATGTATCGACTTTAGTTGACAGCGGCGTAACAGAGGTGACTAATAAATCATTTGCAAGAATACTTTCGCTTAATTTAATAAAAGCATCTCGGTATGTTGAATCAATCAAATCATTAACGTCGTTAAAATTAAACGTGGAGCTGTAAATCCAATCCGCTGAATTTAATAATAAACCGTTAGCAGATAAAAAATTAAAAGCAGCGGTATTATCAACCATCTGTATTGATGACGCAATTTGTGTTGATGTATTATTAAAATATTGTGTGTCGTCGTAAAGCTCTACAATATCAATTTGCAAGTCAGCAACTACGCTTGATAGATCTGGCAGCATTTGCCACGCACTACCTGGCAAAATAAAAGATGTGTTATTAGTTCTTTTAGTAAAGTTAGAAAGAATCTCATTATGTAATAACGCCTCTATCCCTCTGTTTGTACCTGTAATATTATTTTTTAATTTACTTTGCTTAATATTCCTTCGTAACTCTTGATAATACAGCGCAATATCTTTAAGCTTCTTTGCAAAGTAAGGTATTGAAATTATAAGGTCGCGTCGGTTGCTTAAGTCAATTTTATTATACCACTCTAATACTATTTCTTTAGAATAAAAAGTCTGTATTTGACTCAAAAACGTTAAAAACCGCTCTTGTAATTGAAAGAGTTGAGTTGTTTTATTTGTCTGATTTTTAGTATACCAATCAATAAGATAGGTATTATACTGAGCTAATTCTTGCTCAGGCAAGACCCCTGTGTGTGAACCGTACCATTCCTGAAAATTAAATGGTGCGTTTTGATCTGCGTTTCTTGCGACCAAAACCGGGGAAGCATATTTTGTTAGTATTTTGTTTGTTTGGTTCACTCTACTGATATTTATTTAGTAGTATCAAAACTAACAAATAAATATTTTGTTAATAGTACACTAAATACTGTTTCCACCACACCGTTATCTTTATACCAGTCGTTTAAGTCGTGTGTCACGGTAGTGTACTGGCTTTCCCAATCTATAACATTATTATACCATTGTTTTGTGGGGTTGGGCACAGTTTTAAGCCTAATTACTTTGTATTTCGAAGTAAATTCAATAATTTCTTCGTTATAAAGAAAATCTATAAGATCGCCTAGTTTATATTGAGTGGTTATATCATATAGATCTCCCTGTACAACTCGTACCTGTAGGGAATTTATAACAGGCGCAGTTATAGCTAAATGCTCACCTGTGTATGTATTAATAATACCAAGAGACTCACCCTCGTTTATTATACTTTGTCTGGTCAACGGCGTCGCAGTAATTGTCAAAGAGAATTGATCTTTATCGGGTATACCTACGAATTCAACAACAATATTATTAGAATCTAAAGTTTGGAATGTGTATGTTAAGGTTCCAAGATCTAAATTAAGTAAGTATACTTCAAGGTCGTACTCAACTGTACCGAGTCCATGATTTATTGTAAATATGCGTGTTTTACCGTCTCCTATAATAGCAGTGTATTGGTTATTAATGTTTTCTTCAGTAAGCGGTATACGCGAAAAACCTATTAAATTTGCACGAGGTATAGAAAATATATCAAGCATACGTTGTATTTCGCATGGTATATTTGTATTAAATACATTTACTTTAACATCCAACATTGCTGCTAGAGACTGTAATTGATTAATATTACATGTCTCAATATCAGATGTATTACTTAAAAAATTTGCAATGCGTTCATACACTTTTACACCAATATTATCATATGTATATGTATCGTCACCTACTATTGATTTAAGAAACCGCTCTCTTAACACACCATAATCTTGCATATATTCCGGTAACATTAATGAATTAATATAATCAGACATATTAAAGCTTTCATTAACGCGCCGTATCATATAGGGATTATTGTGTATATCAATAATATTAAAGACCTCACTTGAACCTGTTACTGTATATGTAACAGGTGTTTTTGCGTATTTTTGATACCATCTATTGCCTGTGAAATCACCGTTGGCGTTTAAGCTCTTCGTGCCAGCGTGAGTATATTCTGCTACGCTATTATTAGCAGTTACAAAATGACTTATATGAGTATGTGGATTAACAGTAACAGTTGTTACTCCTGATAATTGTGTTGTTGTTAAGTAATCCGGATCAGCATAGAAACAGTGCACATTATTATACACACTGTCTAACACCCACAGTCTACTATGAACATCAACCGCAATACCTCCGATCTCTTCATTAATCCGCGCAACGGGATTACTGTATAATTTAGTTATATAATTAAAAGTGCCATTGTTATTAAGATTCCATGACTGTATTTTTTTTGTATCAGTATTAAAATAACCTATATTTCGCAGACCATGAACAAACCATAGATTGCTTTTTCGATCTATAGTTAAGTGTGATATATTTTTGCAGTCTAGATCAACTTGTTCAATTAGCCCCGCATCTTGATTAAGATGTATTGCGTAACTATCATCCCTGTTAATAACTACACCTGTTGTTGATATATCGCTACCATAAACCGACAGCCATATATTATTGTCATAATCAACAACAATACCAGTGCAGGTTCGCCTTGAGCCTAATTCATATACTGCTACTTGTTTTCCTACGGAGTTATACTTAACAACACAGTTATCAAGGACGCTGTTGTAAGCAACCCATATGTTATCGCTTGAATCGGTTTCTATTACTGGTGATTTGTAATTATAATCCCCGTCAAACTGTGAGTCTTTGTTAAAATGTAACATCGGTACAGCAGATGCGATCAAATTAAAATCTGGATCAAATTTTAATATATCATATTTATTAAATAATGAGACCCATATATTTCGTTTGCTATCTATTGATAAACCTATTGGTCCTATATTTTGGGTTAAAGCGTCGTAAGTAACAACACTACTTAGTTGTAATGTTTTAATTTTTGTGTGATCGTTTGCAACACGATAGACACAGTCAAGGTTTGAATCTATAACTACAACTGTTGAAGGTATACTGTTACTTGGTTCACCGGGGTCAACAGCAATCGAATGTATACCCGTCTCTCCTGTAATTTGGTAATTATAACCTGTGTATTTTTTTGTGTAGCTGCAATTTGATGTTTTTATTGTACCTATAATAGTCTTATCGAGACATGCTTGTGTGGTTGTGTCGAGTGTTGCGGGATACGGCACAAGCTTGATTTCTGTAAGTTTTTGCTCTAGGTTATTACCCAGCCACGCAGTGGGCCGCGGCGCGTAGCGTATTGGGTATGCAAATTCTTTTAAATTAAGAGAATCTTCAGCTTCATGGTCTATTACATCTAACTCACAAGTGAGTAACACATTATTACTTGTAAGTTGTGGTGTCAATGTTGTAAATATATAACCACCGCTTCTTACACCTTCAGAATCAGTTTTTTTGAAATTTAAATAACCCGGTGGTTCATAAAAATTGCTGGGTATTTCACTAAAAAATTCTATACCGTTTTCATTCACTGATGACGACAGCATCTTAATAGTTACTGGTGAATCTGCTAGGTTATTAATATCTGGGTAACTAAAAGCTATACCGGTATCAGCTTTAACTGTATGTGCTGTTTCATTAACACGAGCTGTTATTAAAAACGGCATATCACACCCTGATAACTGAATGGGTATTTGTTCCGTAACTAAATTAGCGTTTAATTTAAGGGACCCTACAGGTAAGTAATTTACCTGCCAAGCAATAGTTGCTGTACAAACTTCGCTATTCGCAAAACTCTTATAGTTATAAATATAACTATCTTGTATATTTGTAAATGCACTTGTTTGTAGAGTTGCAGTCAAAAGAAGTGGGTTGTTTTTATGCGGCACACCAACAAACATATCATCTTGAAACATAAAAACAGCTGACCCTACTTGCGCAAATGTTACTGTATTATTATATTCATTGTATGTAGTAAGCGGTAGTGTTTCGCACCGTACACTCTCAACGCTATTATAATGTGTATCAAGAAACGTCCATTTGGGTATAAGGCTGTTCCATAGATTATCTTTAATTGTATGCGCGGGTAAGGACTTACTGTTTGTAGCATGCAAATTGACATACAAATCAACATCAACCTGTGAACACGTCACACTCACAACAAACAAATCTGATGGCTTACCAGGATCGGCATATTCTGAGGGTATTTGTGTGAAAAGTACAGCGTCGCGAATCTTTAACGCAACATTAACCTGTAGTTTTAATACATATTTATTACCCTCAATATCTACAGAGTTATATGTCACCGTGAAATCACCATGTGATCTGTATATGTGAGACACTTGCTCAACGCCTTCATACACAGTACCGTCTCCCATGTCCCAAAAACGACGAAGCATAACTTGTGTAACATCTACTTCTTTTACATTAAAAGGAGTAATGTGAGCATAACCTGTTAATGTACTCGATGTTATGTTCATACAACTTCGATCTTACTTGTAAGTGCACCGAGATCAAATAAATAAGGGAACTGAAAATCTGCAAGTTTATGACTACCTAGTGTATTAACACGATCTGCTGCACCAAAAGAATTGTTCCATATAAAAAATCCTAGCCCACCAAATGTTATTGATGGGTCATCAACCCTGTACATAGACACACGGTCAACCCCTGTTATATCGAGAATACGTTGCTCTATAGCTCTGCTATTAATTGTTTGCCCGAGTGTACAATTGTCATGATCAAAATAATCACTAAAAATTTGAATAATATCTGCAATTAATGAATCATTTGATCTTTTATTATTTGGGCTTTTATTTATACGTATTTTTGTTTGTGTGTGTAAATTTACTGTAAAGTTTTCAGTGTTACTAATTAAACCAACTGCGCATGCAATATACACTGGGTCAACAAACACTGTTTGTGTGGTTAATATTTTTACTTGATCAACAGCAATTTTTATTAATTGTTTTTGTTGTGGGAGTAAGTATGTAATACTATTCCCGAACGCTTTAGGTACGACAACTATATACACATTATTGAAATTACAAGATGTGCCAAATAACACCTGATTGTACAATGCACGTGTATTAAGAGAAGGGGTAGTAAGACCCAAGTCATAATAATACTTCATATATTCAGCCATATACGATGTATTATTCATCACATACACATCTGAAATAATATTACTGAAATTTATTTTAGTGAAATTAGCATATTCTTTTTCTGTTGTGAGTTTATATTGGCTACGAAAAGCAGCTGGAGCTGAAGACTTAATATCTTCAACAGTTTCGTGCTCTCTCGGTAGAGTTGATCCAGTGTTATTGTATACACTACAATATGATACTTTTTTGTCTATTAATATATTAGAACCTATATCAGTATTATATATACTCGTTATAATATCTCTATACGCCGTGGTGTTAAAAAATGATAAAGGTGTTGCCGTAGGCACGTCTGAACCAAACGCACCGCTTCCAACTACACCGCTTTCACCATCGCTGACGAGATAATATATACGGATTATATCACTTTTTCGTAACTGCTTGGCATTAATATTATCACCGAATTTAAATTCATATAACTTATCACCGTTCAACCGCATTTCGTATTTCCTAGTCTGTCCATTTTCGAGGTATAAATTGGCGGCTTTTTCGTATTGAGTCCAAGTATTATCACTATACACATATACATGTATATTGTGATGATCTATTTTAAGCGCTTTATCAACAGCTAATAAAATTGTTTCGTTTGCTTCGCCTAATGCAATATACGGCGAATATTCACGAAAACGGCCTTGGTATAGAAAGCGATCATTTGTACCGATAGACTGAGGCTCTTGTGATGTATCCCTATTAAAAAATATATCGCTATTTAAACTGTAAGAAATATTATTAATAGTTATATAACTATATCTAGGTAGTACGTATGTACTATTGTTTATTAATTGCAAGCCAGTAGGCTCTGATACATTCAAATAATATGCAAGTAAACTGGTTTGGTAACCGATAGGATTATAATCAAGCAATTTTACTATACGGTTAACGTTTTCATACAGCTGCGCTTCAGTAAACATTGATTCTGTTGCTGTACGATTGAGGTAAAAAATAAGAGTGTGGAAAGAATAAGCAATTATATCAATAATACTTGCAAGATTACTGCCTACAAAATTTTGGTCTGTGTACACACCACTGGTATTAAGCTTATCAAGTATTAATTGGCGCAATGTTAAGGCGTCAAAAGCTAAATACGTATCTTTTGTAAGCGGGTAATTATTTGGTGGTTGTTCAGACTGCATACGTGGTATTGTATTTAATTATAATTGTTGATTGCGTCGTTTGTTGACAATAACATAAATTCTTGCACATTATTTTGATGTGTTAATAACATATTAGTAGACAACAGAGAGCCTGTAGCGTTATTTCTAATAGTAATAATAGCAGAAAGAAGATTCTGATCAAGATCTACAGTGACATCTGTATTAACCACAGTAACTCTTGGTTCAAATCGCTCAATGGCTCTATTTATTGCTGTTCCTAATGAATTACCAGTCATTTGAGTAAGAGGCATAAAAAGAAACCGTCTAATATCTGTGCCGTACTCAGGGAACAAAAAACGCTCGCCTGGCGACGTGTTAAATAGATTAAATAACGAGTTTAATATAGCTTCATTATCTTTACTAACAGCGAGATCTGTTTGTTTAATAAGGTGTTTTGTTATATTACCTAATCCGGTAGTGCTATACATTAAATCTAATTTTAAATCTTTGTAAACATAGTCTTTTTCAACTATCTTTGCAGCTGTTTCGAATTGTGGTATCTTTATAGCCATAATACTATATGTATTTAGTGCTAAAATGTCAAACAGAGCATAAATAATTGTACAATATGAGCAATCGGTTTAACAAGCTTCTTAAAGAGTATCTCGATCAATACGACAGCGTAGTTTTTGAGAAAAAAGAAAATTTAATTTCGCGTAATATTAGAACTCACGACCGTGTTAAATTCACTAAAAATGCTCTTCAACATGATTTTTTTAAAAATAAAGCAGCGGGGTTAATAGAACTAATTAAAAACTGTATGGACCCTAAATTTGGGTACAACCTCAAAGTTGGAGCAACTAAAAACACTCACCCTACATACCAAGCAGCAGAAATAGACGTACCCGCTGACCAGTATGTTGATGTATATATTGAGTATGCTCCACAATCTTGTCAGTGGACAAACCCTATTACTGTACCTCTTGATGTAATTGAGTTACAAGATGACGGTATAAATCATTCACCAATTGCAGATAATATAAAGTATAAAAGCAAAGACAACGGCACACCGCAAGAAATAAACCATCAATCTAGCGCTAAATTTGATACAAACCTTATCAATAAGAACAAATCAATACAAGGCGGTACAAAGTGGGATGATACTAAACCCGGTTCAGGTAACCAACCAAAAAAAGACTACGGTTCTAAATAGGTTATTCTAGAATTTCTGCAAATGTGACTTATAATACACACTATACCTATCTACCAATGACAAACATTTTATGAGCGATGCAAATATCAACGTTAAAAAGAGGAACGGTTCGAGTGAGCCACTAGATCTTGACAAAATTAACAAAGTTGTTAACTGGGCAATTGAAGATCTTAGTAACGTCAGCCTTTCAGATATAGCAATAAATGCTAAACTGAATTTTGTTGATGGGGTTACAACACGCGAAGTACATAGTGCACTTATTGATTCTGCTTCAAATCTTATCAGTCTTGACAATCCTGAATACCAGTACGCTGCAGGACGGTTGCTTAACTATCAACTACGCAAAGATGTATGGGGCGGCAAGCACGCGCCGCGTTTACTTGATGTTATTAAAAGCGGTATCACCAATCAAATATACAGTAATAGCATATTAATATCTTACACTGAAGAAGAAATTAATAAACTGGGGGAATATATTGATCATGACCGAGATTTTAATTTTACGTTTGCGGGTATTAAACAGTTGTGTGATAAATATTTGATTAAGAACCGTGTTACAAATCAAATATTTGAAACACCTCAGTTTGCATATATGCTAATTGCAATGACAGGTTTTTTGTCGTACGAGCAATCTATTAGGGTTACGTATGTTAAGAAATTTTACGACGCGATTTCAAAACATAAGATTAATCTACCTACCCCTATCATGTCAGGGTTAAGAACGAACTTAAAAAGCTATGCTAGTTGCTGTTTGATCGGTGTTGATGATACAAAGGAATCAATCACAGCAAGCGGTACAGCGGTGTCTATTGCGACAGCAAGCCGATGTGGTATTGGTATTGATGTATCGCGTATACGTGCGATAGGATCAGGGGTTAAGGGAGGAGAGATAGTACATACTGGACTAATACCGTTTTTGAAAATTTATGAAGCGTCGGTAAAAGCCTGGCAACAAAACTCCATAAGAGGTGGTTCAGCTACAGTAAATGTACAGTGGTGGCACTATGAAATAGCAGATATTGTTGTTCTTAAGAATAATGCAGGCACTGATGATAACCGTGTACGTAAGCTTGATTACACTGTTGGTATGTCTAAGCTCTTTTACGACCGCGTCATTAAAAACGAAAACATTACGCTTTTTAACCCACACGAGGTAACGGATTTGTATGACGCATGGGGCACAGAGCGATTTGATGAATTGTATGCAGCTAAAGAAAATGACAGTAGTATTACAATGAAGCAAGTGATTTCTGCAAGAAAACTATTCTCTTTAATTGTTAAAGAGCGTGTTGAAACAGGTAGAATATATATTATGAACGTCGATACTGCAAACGAACACGGTGCGTGGTTGGATACAGTGACTATGACAAATCTTTGCACAGAAATTTTTCACCCATATATACCGTTGAAGGATTTTCATGATAAAGACGCAGAAATAGGTATGTGTATTTTAAGTGCTGTAAATGTACTCGAAATTAAAAACTTTAATGAATTAGAACGTGTGTGTGATTTAATAATTCGTTTTCTTGATGAAATTATTGAGAACCAAGAATATTTTAATACAGCTGCTGAAAATTTTGCTAAAAAACGCAGAAGCTTAGGGGTTGGTATAACAAATCTTGCGGCACTGCTTGCTAGAAACGGCTTAAAATACTCAGATGCAGAAGCACCGAATTTTGTAGATGAATGGATAGAACATCTACAGTATTTCTTATTAAAATCAAGTGTCGCTCTTGCGAAAGAAAAAGGCAAATGCGAGAAGTTTAATCGCACAAAATACTCTAAAGGCATTCTGCCTATTGACACCTACAAGAAATTTATAAACGAATTTATAACACGCCCTCTATCATGCGACTGGGAGAGCCTAAGAGCAGATATTAAAGAACATGGCCTACGTCACTCTACTGTATCAGGGTTTATGCCATGTGAGTCAAGTTCAGCTATTCAAAGCTCTACTAACGGGGTAGAACCCGTACGCTCATTACTGACATATAAAACGTCAAAAATGGGTAAACTGCCAGTTTTAGCTCCTAATGGCAAAAAATGGACATATGAACTTGCATTTAATTTACAAGATAATATCGGTTTGATTAATATTAATGCTGCTATCCAGAAATACTGTGATATGGCTATTAGTACAAATTTATATTACAATTATGCGCATTACGAAAACGGTTCACTACCGGACTCTAAAGTAATGAAAGAGATTATGTATGCGTACAAAGTCGGCTTAGTAAGTCTTTATTACAATAACACCGACGATGGGGATAAAGAACAATTAACATCTGATGAAAATAATGATTGCGCTGGCGGTGCTTGTAAATTATAATATAATATAATATACACTCTATGAAATCTGTACTTAATATTAAAAATGTTGATCACACTAAACAACCACTTTTTTTTGGTGAAGACTTAAGTTTGCAGCGATACGATAAATTTAAGTATCCTGTATTTTTTGAGCTATTTAAAAAACAGGAAGAGTTTTTTTGGTGGCCTCACGAAATATCTCTTCAAAAAGACAGAGGTGATTATGCAAGATTAACAGACCTTGAACGGTTTGTATTTGATACAAATTTACGTTTTCAGATATTAGGTGATTCAATGCTGAGTAGGTCTATACATCAACTAAAAAGCTTTGTAACAAACCCTGAGCTCGAAATTTGTATGAATACATGGTCTCGTTTTGAAGGTATCCATAGTTATTCTTATTCTTATCTTCTTAATAATGTTTATCCTGATCCTACTGCGTTTTTTGATAGCATCATTGAAGATAAAGAAATTGTATCAAGAGCAGAATTAATTAGAAGTAATTACGACAAAATTATTGGCGCTCCTACAAATGATATTAAAGATAACATTTTTAACTGTATTTTAGCTACAAATGTTATGGAAGGTCTTGTGTTTTATGTATCGTTTGCATGCTCGTTTTATTTCGGTTATAGAGGCAAAATGGAGGGCAATGCTAAGATTATTAAATTTATTCAACGTGACGAATCTCAGCACTTTGCAATTACACAAAATTTACTTAAAATTTTACGTGATCAAGATTGCGAAGGGTTTAAAGAAGTAGTAAAGCGTAACGAAGAAAAAGTGTATGCAATGTATGAACAGGCTGTAAAGAACGAGATTGAATGGGCTGAATACTTGTTCAGCAAAGGCGGCTTGCTTGGATTAAACACTGACGTACTCGCTGGGTACACCAAGTGGCTTGGTGATAATAGATTACGCTCTCTCGGTTACAGAAAAATCTTTAATCAAAAAGAAAACCCTATTGCAGGGTGGCTTGATGGTTATCTCGATAGCAGTAAAGTGCAAACTGCCAACCAAGAAACAGAGCAGGGCTCCTATAAAGTAGGAGCCCGTAACACTGATGTTTCAGATGAAGCATTTGATGGCTTTAATCTCTAACGCACTAACTCACCGCCATCTTCATCGTCATCATCGCTCTCAGGCGACCATTCTGAATCATATTCAGACTCTACGCCGTGGTTGTTGTGATCGTCTAAAGCTTGTTGATACTCTGACGCTAAACGCAGAATATGGCGCTTAGCGCTAGGGGTATTATTTAATATATCACGTACCTCATCGTTAGATGTGTCGGCAGAATATATTTTTGTAATAACTGGCAAGAGCATTTCAACTTTACCGTCAAGCATACTTAAAAGATTCTGTCTAAACTTAGCTGCTAGAGGGCCGCCACCAGTTAGATGATATACTTCATCGTTAATAGTGCCCCCCTGATCTTCGGGGCCGTGTAGACCAATAAAATCGTATACTCCTTTGATTAACTCATGTAGAACTACTACAAAGTTGACACCATGCGCTCTAATAACGTATGCGCCTTCACCGTCGTCATCAACCCCAGACATACCGATCGCTCCATCAGTCATACCTGATACATTTAAAAGCCCACGAATAAAGTATAATGAGTGCACACTTGCTGTAAATGTCGGGTACATCTCCATTAACTGTGGGTTAATAGCGCGTATCACATCTGAGGCTAAGTGATATATATCCCATGCATTAACAGCTGCTCCTTGCGTAATATAATCTATAAATTGTCTCTTAGATTTATCATCACTTATAAGTTCTTGTATTAGATCAAGGTCTTGCGATTCAATTTCTGATAAATCATTTTCAGGTACTTTATTTTGTTTTTCTTCTTCTTGTTTTTGCTTTTCCCACTCTTGCATCGCACCTGTTAAGTTTGGAGTTTTTATTCGAGCATCGATTTTAATATGACCAGCATCAACAAGATCTTTAATCATCTTATACTCTGGTAGATCTAATACCACGCTCACAGCCGCTTCAGCAAGTTGCTTTTCGTGACCGCGTTCAAGCTGAGATATTTTATTGAAAGCAGCAAATGCTAGACGCGAAACAGTTTGTTCATCGTGAGCTTTTACACCAGTGAGACGCTCTAATTTTGCCACCAATGCATCAAGCTGAGTGCTCATTAACATCTCCATATAACGCTGCCCACGAGCAGACATTTCTGTCGGTAAAACTTTTTCGACATCTTGCTTCTCGTCGTCAATATGCTTTCTATAACTTTGATTAAAAAGACTATCAAAAGACTGGGAGTCATCACTACCTGATTCAACTGCTTCAGAAAATCGTCTTTTCATATTATAACCCCCGTCTTTTTAAGAAAGCGTCAACTCTTTTTGCTTTAGGCCTAACAGCTGGGCCGGGTTTTTTACCCGGGTTACGCGAAGGTAACGCGGGGTTAGGTGGGCGGGGTGAGGGCGAAGGTTTGGTACCTGGCTCAGTACGTGTCGGCGCAGTTTTTGTGCCTTCTAATAGTTTTTTACATAGATCATCAAAATACATAACATTTATATTTATG